>Ga0111229_103_pt1 | contig 28812 bp, 28 predicted proteins | sample DeeMarSWOR152_54_FD_80383 | JGI IMG/M metagenome (GOLD analysis project Ga0111229, IMG submission 80383) | Crenarchaeota group-15 archaeon DG-45 | reverse complement strand
CCATATTCACCAAACCACATTTCATAAAAGGCTATCTCGAAGGCATCTTCAACCTCAAACTTACGCTCATAGAGTCATACCCAAACCGAATTGCCTTCAAAATAGTACATTAGCCACCGCGCTTCAAAAACCAGTAAGAATCATCCTCATTCTGCGAGCATTAATGAGGATAATCTTTTTTCACGCGCGCACGCCTCTTCTCTCTCCCCTTTTGTAAGGGTATACCGCCGGCTGGTACGTCTCGGCCAGCTCCCTCAGCTTCATCACCGCGTCCGTGAAGTCTCCGGGCGCGATGCCGGGAGTCTCCACCTTCCTCTCCCGGTAGAATCCCTCGATCCTTTCGAGGATCTCGTCGCGGTCGAGCCTAGCCCTCCTCAGGCTGGCCTCGAGGTCGGGCACGGCGTCCTCGGGGAGCATGAAGAAGTCGCCGGTGACCTGGAGGTCGAGGATCAGGTCCCCGATGAGCTCGGCCCTCACCCTTATGAGCTTCCCGGCCTTGTGGCTGGCCTCGACGATCCTGACGCCGTCGGCCACCTTGATGGCCCTCCCCTCCGGGGGCAGCCGCCTCATCTCCGGCATGTGGAGCCACTCGTGGGACAGGTGGCGGGGCCGTACCTGCTCCTTCCAGATGCGCCTCTCCAGGTCGGTGGGGTCCGAGCGCTCGAAGGCGATGCCCAGCACCTTCTCGTAGCCTTCGGCCAGCATCTCCTTGAGCCTCTCGACCGGCGGGGTGTGCCCGAGTTCTCTCCTTATGGACGTGACCCAGTCCCTCATGCTCTTCGCCATCTTGTCCCTGAATTTCTCGTCGGGGACCTTCAGGACCCGGGCCATGGAGTCGTAGTCGAGGTCGAGGATGACGTTCCCCACGAGGATGGTGGTCCCCTCCCCGTAGGCGCCGGCCCCGTTCCCCGAGATCTTCCTCCCGTTCACGATGACGTCGTTCAGGGCCTTGAACTCGGCCGGCAGCCCGAGCTCCCTGTAGACGTGGACGGTGACGGCGAGGAGGCGCTCGAAGAGGGCCTCGACGGACTCGGGGATCGCCTCGCTCTCCCTCCTCGCCACCACCTGGTAGAAGAGCTGGTCGCCGTCCAAGTACGTGGCCCCTCCTCCCTGGGACCTCCTTATGATGGGCAGGCCGTGCTCCCCGCAGTAGTCTACGTCGATCTCCTTCTCCAGCTCCTGATGGAAGCCGAGGCAGACGTAGGGGGCCGCGGGCTGGACGAGGATGACGGTGTTAGGGGAATCGTCGTCGTCCACGGCCTGGGCCACGGCCTCGTAGAACGTCTGGGCCATGTAGGGCTCAGCCTTGCCCAGGTCGATGAGGCGCCAGATCTCCAAGATAACACCTCAAGTACAAAGTCAGCGGGCTCTTTTTTAAGATTGTCAATCTTGATATCTGAACCATGCCCGGAGGAACCGAATCATGGTCCAGATTTTAGCATCCACAGCCTCTTCTCCTCCATATTTTCCCTTCGGCCGAGGCGATTCCCCCCTCCGCGCTTGGTTCTCTTTCATCCAAACTCGACCAACTTATCATTCCTTGAAAGCCTCAAAACATTGACCTGAAAATTGGTAAGGTAGACAAAAATGAGTTGAAAGAATAGGAATGAATGTGCTAATATGAATGTGCTTACCTTTCACGGTATTTAGGGCTGAAATTTAAATATATATATTATATCTTTATTTTTTATATAGAGAAATAATTAAATAATTCCGATTTTAATATAATAAACAGGTGAACGTGGTTGATAAAAATAAAGAAATTATCGAGTGTGTTAACAATACTACTTCTATGTGTACTGGGGACGCAGGTATCGCTAGCGCATGCATGCCAGGTAACAATAGGCAATTTTGTCTGGGAAGATCTCGACGGCGACGGCATCCAAGACAATGGCGAGCCCGGCATTCCGGGAGTGACGGTTGAGCTGTATTATTCCTGGGGAAAATTTCTCCAATCCACCACCACCGATGCATTTGGCGAGTACTATATTGACCGACACTCAGATACGCCTATGACGAAAAATGTCTATATCAAGTTTATAGCGCCTGAAGGATTCTACTTCACTTCCCCGAATCAGGGGAGCGACGACGAAGTCGACAGCGATGCTGACCCACTATCAGGAGAGACGGAATTTTTCAGCATTTATCTCGCTGACTGCCCTGGGCCATATGACGATGACTTCACTAGGGATGCGGGCCTTGTGCGCGTATGTCCTTCTATCGACATTGAAAAGCTCACGCGTGGCGAGGACATTTCTGAGCCTGTTTGGGTGTGTAGGCTGGGTGAGAAGCCGCAGGTGCTCGTGATGAGGTACACCGGCGACAACATCCTCAGCCACCACCAGGACCCCAGGAAGGTGGTCGTGTCCGGCGACCCCGGCTTCGCGCCGGAGGCACACATCATCGCGGCGAACAAGAAGGTGCAGGACCTGCACAAGGCCAAGATCTTCTTCGACGGCAACGTCGCACTCGGCGATACATTCGGGATCGACGCCACCCTGGCGGGCGAGAACAAGCTGCCCGCTGACACCTACGTGCATATCTTTGACCTGGGCGGGGAGCTGCTGCAGACGATAAAGTTCCACACGTCCTGCTCGCAGCCCCTCGTCCTCGGGGACCAGTACGGAGGAGTCCAGCTCGTCGGCTTCATCGGCGAACACGGCGCAACAACTGGCCTCCCCCCATAGTTCGAAACGCCGAGACAAATGCGAGAAATCGAGCTCTCCTTTTTTATTTCACAATCCCGGTGCAATATCTTCGCGCGGATAGGCCTTTTTAGGCCCTTCGCGTCCAACTATACGGGAGCCATGTTAGGGATCAGCGTCGCCGCCCTCCAGCGATACCTCGCCCAGCTGTTCGGAGGCGATGTCGAGATCATGGGCATCGGAGCCATGGGGGAGAAGCTCGAGGACGCCCTGAAGGGGTACGGCTACGGGACGCCCCTCCGCATCGACCTCGCCGTCGACGGAGGGAGGAGGAGCGTCGTCCTCAGCACCGTCAAGCCCGGGGGCTTCGGCCACGAGCGGATGGCCGACCGGGCCGCCATCCTTCTCTGGGAGTTCCGGGCCTTCAACGCCCTCCCCCGGCATGTCCGAGCCCTCGACGTCGGCGGCCTCACCGGGGACGGGTCGGCGAAGACCCTCGGAGACTGCGATGAGCTCTTCCTCCTGACGGAGCTGGTGGAGGGGACGGAGTACCATCGCGACCTCGACCGGATACTCGACACGGGCACCGCCGTCGCCCTGGACCTGAAGCGCTGCCGGGCCCTCGCCGGATACCTGGCGGAGATCCACGCCGTGAAGCGCGGGGACCCCGGCCTCTACGCGCGGCGCATCAGGGAGCTCATAGGCCACAGCGAGTGCATCTTGGGCCTCACCGACAGCTACCCACAGGGCCTCGACTACATCGGGCCGCCCCAGCTCGCGCGGATCGAGAAGCAGTGCATCGACTGGAGGTGGAGGATGAAGACCCTCTCCCACAGGCTCTCCCAGGTCCACGGGGACTTCCACCCCTGGAACGTCCTCTTCCGGGAGGGCACCGACTTCACCGTCCTCGACCGCAGCCGGGGCGAGTGGGGCGAGCCGGCGGACGACGTCGCCGCCATGGCGATCAACTACCTCTTCTACGCCCTCCGGCACCGGGGGGCCCTCGACGGCCCCTTCAAGGACCTCTGGGACGCCTTCTTCGACGCCTACCTGACGGCAACGGGCGACAGCGGCCTCCTGGAGGTCGTGCAGCCCTTCCTCTGCTGGAGGACCCTCGTCATCGCCTCCCCTGTCTGGTACCCGAGCCTCAGCCGCGACATCAGGACGAAGCTCCTCAACCTCGCCGGCAACGTCCTGGAGACCACCCCCTTCGACCCTGCCCAGGTCGACATCCTCATGGAGGACCCGGCATGAAGGAGCCCGGATGGGCCGTCTGGATCACGGGCCTGCCCGCGTCGGGCAAATCTACCGTGGCCGAGGCGCTGAAGGAGAGGCTGAGAGGCCTCGGCGTCGAGGCGCAGATCCTAGAGTCCGATGCCGTCCGGAGGGTGCTCACCCCCAATCCCACCTACTCGCCGGAGGAGCGGGAGACCTTCTACAGCGCCCTGGCCTACATCGGGGGGCTCCTAGTCCGGAACGGCGTCAACGTCATCTTCGACGCCACGGCCAGCAGGCGCAGGTGGCGCGGGGCCGCTCGAGGCCTCATAGGAAAGTTCATGCAGGTCTACATCCGCTGCCCCCTGGAGGTCTGCATGGAGCGGGACCCCAAGGGCATATACAGGAAGGCGGCCGAGGGCGAGACATCCCACGTACCCGGCGTCCAAGAGGAGTACGAGGAACCCCTGGACGCGGAGGTCGAGCTCGACTGCCTGAGGGACTCCCCCGAGGCCTCCGCCGAGAAGATCATCGAGGTGATGAGGAGAGATGGCTTCATCTGATCGCGGGACGGGGTGGACGCCCATCCTCCGTGAGGCGGCGGAGAACGTCCGCGGCCGCGTCCGAACGGCCCTGCTAAGGCGGCCCGCTCTCGACACGGCCGAGCTTAAAAGGCTCCTCGACATCGAGGCCCATCAGGCCGTCGAGGAGACGCTCAGGAACATCGGCGCCTCGGCGCATCTCATAAGCGAGGAAGGGCAGAGCACCATCGGAGACGGCGGGGCGTACGTCATCGCGGACCCCGTGGACGGCACCACGAACCTAGCCAGGGGGGTCCCACTCGCCGTCACCAGCCTTGCCGTCTCGGAGACGCCGCGCCTCTCCGGCGCCGTGGCCGGCCTCGTCATGGACCTCTACACGGGGGACGTCTTCAGGGCGGAGCGGAACAGGGGGGCGTGGCGCGCGGGGAAGCCCATCCACACGGGGGAGCCGAGGCCCCTGGGGGATGCCATCGTCTCCGTGGACATCAGCAAGGGAGCTCCTCTGGACGAGGTGGAGAGGCTCATCTCGGGGGCCGAGCACATCCGCCAGCTCGGTTGCGCCGCCTTCTCCCTCTGCCTCGTCGCCTCCGGCGTCTTCGACGCCCACGTCGACCTCCGAGGAATGCTGAGGGCCACCGACGCGGTCGCGGGCCTGCTCATCCTCAGGGAGGCGGGCGGCATCTACAGCGTAAACGGGTCCATAGGGGGGGACCTCGAGCTCATGAGGAGGAGCAGGCTCAGCCTCCTAGCCGCCTCGGGCCCGGGGATGCTCGATACTATCCTCGGCCTCGTTGAGCAGCCCGGGCGGGCGTGAGTCATGCGCTTCGAGGGCCCTCCGGTGCCGGCGACCTTCAGGGAGAGACACAACCGCTCCCTCGGCGAGGTGGAGATCGAGGGCGTACGGGCCCTATGCTTCATCCCCAACCCGGGCAGGATGGAGGAGCTCCTGCGAGGCGGCAGCAAGGTCTACCTGCTGGAGAGGATCTCCGAGCATAGGAGGACCCGATACGACCTCGCCCTCGTGGACCTGGCCGGTACGCTCGTCTCCGTCGACTCGAGGGTGCCGAACCGCGTGGTGGCGGAGGCGATAGGCCGCCAGTGGATCCCCGAGCTTCGGGGCCTGAGGATCGAGAAGAGGGAGCCCGTCTTCGAGGGCTCGAGGCTCGACTTCCGCCTCGCCGGCGACGCGGCCTCGATGCTGCTGGAGGTGAAGTCCTGCACCCTGGTCGAGGACGGGGCCGCCCTATTCCCCGACGCGCCGACGGACCGGGGAAGGAGGCAACTCCACGCCCTCATCGGGGCCTTGGAGTCTATGCGGGCCGCGGTCCTTTTCCTGATCCAGAGGTCGGACGCCATCGCCTTCCGTCCCAACGGGAGGACCGATCCCCGGTTCGAAGAGGTTCTCAAGGAGGCGGCCGAGCATGGCGTAGAGGTCTACGCGTACAGCTCGGAGGTCACGTTTCGTGGCGTATCCATATATAAGCGAGTGCCGGTGGAATTCCCACGGTAGGTCTCGGGTCTCCTCAGCCGATTTAAACCAATTAATTAAGCAAATGCTGATAAGTCCGGGTAATTTGAGTTTTTCCTGTTAAAAACCCGTATCGGCGGCTCATTTTTGATGGAAATGATTTTTAAGGTTCCACACACTCTTTATGGAGAAGAGGTCATCGGATGGGGAAGAAGAAGGTTCTGAGCGAGCGGGATCTCAGACAGATGGTCTATCCCTCGCAGAACGATGTCTTCTGCGTCGTCCAGAAGATGCTGGGCTACGACAGGGTCCTCGTCAAGTGCCAGGACGGACACACCCGTATCTGCAGGATAAGGGGGAAGATGAAGAGGAGGACATGGATACGGGAGGGGGACATCGTCCTCGTCTCGCCCTGGGATTTCCAGACGGATGAGCGGGGAGAGATCTTCTGGAGGTACACTCAGAGCCAGGTTGAGCAGCTGAGGAAGGAAGGAGTCCTCAAGATAGATTAACGGGGTTCGTGGACCCATGTCCGACCGGGGGCGCACAGACAGGGAGGCCGACGGTATGGAGCGGCGCTACGAGGAGGAGAGCCTCATGCTGGAGAGGCGGTCGGAGGAGTTCGAGGTCATGGAGGCGGTCTTCGACAGGCTCACCCTCGAGGCCGTCTACAGGCTCATCCACAGAAAGGTCATCGAAAGGATCCACGGCGTCGTCAAGGCGGGTAAGGAGGCCCGCATCTACTGGGGAGAGGCCCCGGACGGCGGCGAGCTCGCCATCAAGATCTACTATACGGCCACCGCCGAGTTCCGGCGGGGCATGATGAAGTACATCGACGGAGATCCCCGGTTCGGCAGGGTGCGGAGGGACACCCGGAGCATCATATACGCCTGGGCGCAGAAGGAGTTCAAGAACCTGACGCTGGCCGAGGAGGCCGGCGTCAACGCCCCGAGGCCCATCGACATATACAGGAACGTCCTGGTGATGGGCTTCATAGGCAGGGACGGCGTCCCAGCGCCCCTGCTGAGGGAGGTCGAGCTCGTCGATCCGGAGGCGTTCTACGGGCGGCTGCTGGGGGAGGTGAGGCTGCTCCACGCTCGGGGGGAGCTCGTCCACGGGGACCTGAGCGAGTACAACATCATGGTCTGGGAGGACGCGCCCGTGATCTTCGACCTCGCCCAGGCGGTTCTCAGGGTCCACCCGTTGTCCGACGCCCTCCTCCGAAGGGATATCGACAACGTCAACGGTTATTTCGACAAGCTGGGCGTGGAGGTTTTCGACGCCGAGAAGGTGGAGCGGTGGGTTAAAGGTGAATCAGAGCGCCTATCTTAAGGTACCTCTGGAGAGGGTCGGCGTCCTGATCGGCCCCCATGGCAGGGTCAAGGCGAGGATAGAGCGCGTCTTCGGCGCCTCCATGACCATCGACAGCGAGTCGGGCTCGGTGGTGATATCCCTCAATCCCGACGCCAAGGACATCTCGAGCCTGTTCACGGTTCGGAACATCGTGGGGGCCATCGGACGGGGGTTCAGCCCGAAAAGGGCGGAGAGGCTCGCGGATGAGGAGCACGACCTCATGATCATAGACCTCACCGACTACGTCGGCAGGTCGAAGAACGCTCTGTCCCGGGTCAAGGGCCGGATCATAGGCAGGAACGGCCGCTCAAGGGAGGTGCTGGAGGAGCTGACGGAGACGATGATCAGCGTCTACGGGCACACGGTCGCCGTCATCGGCAGGGTCGACAGCCTCGACGTGGCGAAGGAGGCCGTTCTCATGCTGGTGAAGGGGGCCTTCCACAAGACGGTCTGGAACTACCTCTACGCGCACAGAAGGAGGGTGAAGAAGAAACGGGAGGAGATCTGGGAGGAGCCCCAGGAGCCCAAGGTTATGCTGAGGTGATGACGGCGTGACGGAATTGGAGTACCAGTCCATAAGCCCGTCCGACTTCTTCTACAGGAACAGGGAGATCGCGGGGTTCAGCAACCCGAGCAGGGCGATATACGCCGCCGTGAGGGAGCTGCTGGAGAACTCCCTCGATGCCTGCGAGGCCCGCCGGGTCACGCCGGATATATACCTGCGCATCAGGGAGATCGCGGCCTCGGATGAGGGCACGAGCATATACGAGCTGAGGATCGAGGACAACGGCGTCGGCGTCCCATCCGAGCACATCCCCAGCTGCTTCGGCCAGGTGTTCTACGGCTCCAAGTACACCCTGAAGCAGTCCCGGGGCACCTTTGGCCTCGGGGGGACCATCACCATCCTCTACGGGCAGATCACGACCCACAAGCCCGTCAGGGTCGTCTCCAGCACCGGTGACGACATCCACGAGTACGAGATGATGATCGACATAGAGCACAACCGGCCGCTGGTCATTAAGTACTGGGTGAGGCCGAACAAGGACAGGTGGAGGGGGACGGCCGTGGAGCTCCAGCTCGAGGGCGACTACAGCCGCAGCATGTACCGGATCTACGAGTACCTGAAGCAGACGGCCATGGTCAACCCCTACGCCGATATCGCCTTCGTCGACCCCAGGGGCCGCCTGTACCGCTTCGAGAAGGCGACCGACCAGATGCCGCAGCCGCCCGAGCCGGTGAAGCCGCACCCCCAGGGCATCGACGTGGAGACCCTGAGGAGGCTGACCTCCATCACGAAGGCGAGGAGCATGAAGACCTTCATGATGGAGCACTTCCAGGGCGTGGGGGAGACGACGGCCAGCAGGTTCCTCGAGGAGGCTGGGGTGAGCCCGAGCGTCGATCCGAGGGCCCTCAGCCCAGACGATATCGTGAGGATCGTCAGGAGGACGAAGGAGTTCAAGGGCTTCATCCGCCCCGAGTCGAGCTGCCTCTCCCCCCTGGGCGAGGAGCTGCTCGAGGCCGGCATCAGGAAGGAGCTCAACCTCTCGGAGGGCGGCTTCCTGAAGGTCATCCAGCGGAAGCCCTCCACCTACCTCGGCTTCCCCTTCATCGTGGAGGCGGCCATCGCCCACGACAGGTCCATCGCCAGCCAGATGAAGGGCGGCATCAAGATCTACAGGTACGCGAACCGCATCCCCCTCCTCTTCGACGAGTCGAGCGGCGTCGTCTGGAAGGTGGTGAACAAGAACATCAACTGGAGCACCTACAAGGTCTCCGGGGACACGCCCCTCGTCGTCGTGGTCCACCTCTGCTCCACGAAGATACCGTACAAGACGGTGGGCAAGGAGTACATCGCCGACCAGCCCGAGGTGGAGCGGGAGATCACAAACGCCCTCAGGGTCGTCGCCCGCTCCCTCAGGCTCTACATCGCCCGGAGCATCCGCATGGCGAGGGAGAAGCGCAGGCTGAACATCTTCGAGAAGTACCTCCCGAAGATAGCCGAGTTCTCCATGAAGCTCTCGGACAGGGACGAGCAGCCGGATGTCGAGCCGCTCCTGCAGGTCGTGAGCGCGAGCCTGCCCGAGGTGGAGAAGAAGATAAGCGAGGTGCCACAGATTGCCGGACAGGATAGCTGAGGAGGCCGAGAGGCCGAGGGAGTCGGCGGGGCTCTACCTGAAGCAGCTCGGGAACATCATCTACGAGCAGCTCATGAACAGGGAGTTCCCGTGGATCATGATGCAGAGCAGGTCCACGGACAACATCATCTACGACCCCGACCTGCGGCAGTACGTCCTGGGAGGCCGGACCATCCGACGCCACTCCCGGAACATCGGACAAATACGCCCCTTCACCCAGCTCGTCTGGACGGCGTGGTTCGGCAGGGAGCTCCTCCGGCAGAGGAGGACGAGCACCCTGAGGGAGGTCTACTACTCCGCCCGGGGCCAGCGGGACATCGAGTTCAAGAACCAGTCCGAGTCGGACAACATCATCACCGACCTGGAGACGGCCCTGAACATGGCCCGGGAGGACTTCAACATCTTCCCCGAGGAGAGGAGCGCCATCTTCGGCGACCTCACCATCGAGTACACCGTCCCGGGGTACGAGGGGAGGCGGATGAACCTGACGGAGCACCCGGACGGCGTCATGATCGGCCCCGCCCTCACCAGCTCGGAGTTCGTGGAGACGACGGCGGACAAGGTGCTGGTCATAGAGAAGGGCGCCATGTTCACCCGGCTCGTGGAGGAGAGGGCCCACGAGCGGTTCAACGCCATCCTCATCCACACGGCCGGCCAGTCCCCCCGCTCCACCCGGAGCATCATCCACAGGCTCAACCGAGACAACGGCCTGCCCGTCTGGATCTTCACCGACGGCGACCCCTGGGGCGTCCACATCGCCATGGTCATCATCTCCGGCTCGGCGAACGCAGCACACCTCCGGGGCCTCGCAACCCCCGAGGGAAGGTGGCTGGGCGTCTGGGCCACCGACATCGTCGACTACAAGCTGCCCACGGAGAACCTGACGGACCATGACACGAAGCGCCTCAAGGAGCTGAGGGAGGACCCCCGGTACAGGGAGGAGCTCTGGCAGAGGGAGATAGAGACCTTCCTCAAGATAGGGAAGAAGGCGGAGCTGGAGGCCTTCAGCCGCTATGGGCTGACGTACATCGTTGACGAGTACCTCCCCGCCAAGCTCGAGGGCGCCTGAGAATGCGCCGTCTCGGATGAGGAGTTCGAACATCGGAGCGTGGTAGCTGTGTCCGAGGAAGGGAGGATAACGCTGATGGGCCTCGCAACGGGCCTCTTCGGCGTCGTCCTCATTGTCCTTGGCCTCCTCCTCGCCTACTTCTCCCTCGGAACCGATGTCGACCTGGTCAGCCCCAGGATGTTCACGCCCATAGGCCTAGCCGTCGCCCTCATCGGGGGCTTCATGCTCGTCGCCAGGGAGGCGTGAGCGTGTCGGAGCGGAGTCTGAAGGGCGTCATCCTAGCGGGGGGAGAGGGGACCCGGTTCCGGCCCCTGACCTACTACTTCCAGAAGTGCATGATCCCCGTCGGCGCCGAGCAGAGGCCGGTGCTGGAGTACACCATCAGGCTCTTCAGCCACCACGGGATCAGGGACGTGATCCTCCTCGTCGGCTACAAGTACAGGCAGATCGAGAACTACTTCGGCGACGGGGGAAGGTTCGGCGTCAGCCTCAGCTACGTCCTCGACAAGCCCGAGCTCAAGGGCAGCGCCAACGCGCTGGTGAACGCATACCGCCTCGGAGCCGTCTCAGAAGAGGACTGCCTCATCGCCTACTACGGAGACATCATCTCCAATATAGACCTGAGGGACCTAGCCTCCCAGCACCTCTCGTCCAAGTCGGCGGCGACCGTCGCCCTGGCCCGCGGATACAGGATCAGGGTCGGGACGGCCGATGTCAGAGACGGGATGATAACCCGCTTCAGGGAGAAGCCCGAGCTCGACAGCTCCGTCAGCGTCGGCGTCCTCGCCCTCAGCGGTTCCATGCTAGAAGAGGTGGACCGAATGTCCGAGGCGGGGCGCCCCTTCGACCTGATGGGGGACGTCATCCCCCGCCTCATCGAGCGGGGGCGCCCGGTCGGAGCCTACATCAGCGACGCCTTCTGGTACGACCTCGGCTCCCTGGAGCGGTACGAGAGCTTCGAGAACGACGGCCTGAGCAGGGAGCTGGGCTTCCTCCTCGAGGGGGACGTTCGTCGGCGCCCACAACACAAAAGCTTCTTAAACGAACCTCGCCGATGATCACCCGAGGTCATTGGATTGAAGGCCCTCGTTCTGGCGGGAGGCTTCGGCACCCGTCTCAGGCCACTGAGCTGCACGCGACCCAAGATGCTCTTCCCCGTCGCGAACCAGCCCCTCCTGGACTGGACCCTGAGGAACCTCTCGGAGGGAGGAGTGGACACGGTCATCCTCGCGGTCAACTACATGGCGGAGGCCCTCGTCCGCTACCTCGGGCCGACGAAGTTCGACCTGGGCATCATCTACTCCAGGGAGGAGAGGCCCCTGGGCACGGGCGGCCCCATCAGGAGGGCGACCGACATGCTGAAGGGCGACGAGCCCTTCCTCGTGCTGAACGGCGACGTCATCTCGGACATCGACTACAGGCGCCTCGTCGAATTCCACAGGAGGGAGGGCGGCCTCGGCACCATCGCCCTCCTCCGGGTTCCGGACCCGAGCCGCTACGGGGCCGTCGAGCTGGACGGCGAGGGGCGGATCCTCCGCTTCGTGGAGAAGCCCGAGCCCGGGCGGGCGCCGAGCAACCTCGTCAACGCCGGCATCTACGTCCTCGACCAGAAGGTGTTCGACTACATCCCGGAGGGAAGACCCGTGTCGACGGAGAACGAGGTCTTCCCCGTCCTCGCGAAGGAGGGCGTCCTCTACGGCTACGAGGCCCGGGGCCTCTGGGTGGACATCGGCGTGCCTGAGGACTACCTGAGGGCGAACGGCCTCCTCCTCTCCAAGATGGGCGGCGTCCAGGCTGGCGAGGGGTCCGAGGTCGATGGGTCCGCCGAGATCATCCCGCCGTGCTCCTTCGGCTCGGGCGTCGAGGTGGGCGCCAGATCGGTCATCGGGCCCAACGTCTCCATCTCGGATCACGTTCACGTCGGCTCGGGCTGCAGGATCCAGAACTCCATCGTCTTCCCGGGCGCCACCATCGGCGACTACACCTCCGTCGTGAACGCCATCATCGGGGAGAACGCGACCCTGGAGCGGTGGGTGAAGGTGGAGTCCGGCAGCCTCATCGGCGACTACACCGTCATCGCCGACGGCGTCACCATCACCCAGGGCGTCACCATCTGCCCATCCAAGCGCGTCGAGGAGAGCATCCTGGAGCCCCGCCAGGTGATGTGATGGGGCGGCTCTTCGGGACCAACGGCGTCCGAGGAGTCGTCAACAAGGACCTGACCGCGGAGAGGGTCATGAGGCTGGCGGCGGCCGCCGGGGCCTTCCTGGGCAGGAGCATCGCCGTGGGGAGGGACGGGCGGACGAGCGGACCCATGTTCAGGGACGCCGCCGTCAGCGGCCTCCTCTCCGTCGGCTGCCATGTCCATGACGCCGGGATGCTGCCGACGCCAGCCCTCCAGCACGCGGTCAAGCGCTTCGGCCTCGACGGCGGGCTGATGGTGACCGCCTCCCACAACCCCCCCGAGTTCAACGGCGTCAAGGTCATGGCCGGGGACGGCGTGGAGATCCCGCGGCGGCACGAGACGGAGATCGAGGAGGTCTTCTTCGGCGGCGGCCCCCCGCTCAGCCCCTGGGACGGGGTTGGGACGACCCGCGAGCTTGAGTCCCTCGAAGCTTACAGGGAGGCCGTCCTCTCCCACGTCGACCGGGACCTGGTCGAGGGGGCACGGCTGAGGGTCGCCCTCGACCCGGGCAACGGCGTCGCCGCCCTCACGGCCTCGGCCATCGCCCGGGACGTCGGCTGCGTCGTCTCCACCATCAACGCCGATGTCGACGGCCGGTTCCCCGGGCGCGAGTCCGAGCCCAGGCCCGACAACCTCGGCGGGCTGAGGGGGCTGGTGGAGGCGTCGGGGGCGGACATGGGCGTGGCCTTCGACGGCGACGGCGACAGGGCCATCTTCGTCGATGAGACGGGGGAGGTCCACTGGGGAGACCGGTCCTTCGCCCTCGTCGCCCGGGAGTTCCTGGCCCGGAACCCTGGGGAGGCGGTGGCGACGCCCGTCAGCTCCTCCCGGGTGGTGGAGGACGTGGTATCGTCGGGCGGCGGCAGGCTCGTCTGGACCCCCGTCGGCAGCGTCGTCGTCTCCCGGACCATGGTGGAGGAGGGCATCAACCTCGGCGGCGAGGAGAACGGCGGCATCATGTACGGCCCCCACCTGCCGGTCAGGGACGGGGGGATGGCCCTGGCCCTCATACTCGAGATCATAGCGAGGGAGGGACGCCCCCTATCAGAGCTCCTCGGCGGCCTCCCCCAGTACGTCCAGATGAAGGACAGGGTCCCCTGCCCGGAAGGGCTGAAGGAGAGGGCCCTGGAGGTCCTCCGTGGGCGGGTGGAGGCCTCCCGTGTGGAGACCATCGACGGCCTGAAGCTGTGGTACCCCGACGGAAGCTGGATTCTGGTGCGCCCCAGCGGGACGGAGCCCATCTTCAGGCTCTACGCCGAGGCCGGGAGCAAGGAGAGGGTCGACGAGCTCATCGAAAGGCACAAGGAGATGGTCGGGGAGGTCGTCGAGGCCCTCGGATGAGGCGCCCTCAGAGCCGCGTCGCCTCGGCGAGGCCCAGGAGGACCTCGAACGGGTCCTCGGCCTTCACGACGCCGCTGGCGACGAGCACCCCCTCGACCCCCAGCCTCATCGCCGCGGCCACGTCCTCGCCGCCGGTTATCCCGGCGCCGCAGAGCACCCTCACCCTCGGGTCGATTCCCTTCACGGCTTCCACCGAGCCCGAGACCACCTCGGGCCTGGCCTTTGAGACGGGCGTCCCCGTCCCTATCAGCTCGGGCGGCTCGATGGCGACGGCGTCGGGCGTGAACGGGGCCACGGCCCGTCCCCTCTCGACGGTGTCGACGCAGACCACGGAGAGGAGCCCCACCGCCCTCGACCGCTCCACCGTCGCCTCGATGGCCTCCAAGCCGAGCCTCCGCTCCGAGTGGCTGATGAGGGTGCCGGCGCACCCGGCCTCGGCGACGGCCTCGGGCAGCATGTGGCCCGTGTACTTGCCGTACCCGACGGCGTCGACGTGCTGGGCGAAGACGGGGATCTCGGTCGCCTCGACGATCATCCGGATGTCCACGGCCTGGGGGGCGACGGCGACGCAGACGCCGGTCCGCTTCGAGACCTCCTCAGCGGTTGTCGCCATCCTCACCGCGCCCTCCCCCGTCGCCTCCCTGTAGGTCTTGAGGTTGACGAGGATGAGGGGGTAGCCAACCATCAGCGAAGCCAAATCCTCACCGATGGATCTACCCCCTCTACCCCTTTATCCCTTCCGGGGGAGGAATGCGGGGGTTTGATCCTCGCGATTTGGTTGCTTTTCGTTGCTTTTAGTGGCGAGGCGTTGCCGGGGTGTTTTGCAGTCCAGGTTTTTCGCGATGGCGGGGCCTCGTCCTCTCTTCTGGTTTGTTCCCTATTCGCGGACCCGGCTGCTGGCTGGGTATTCGGTCGATGCGAAATCCAATCCGGCCTTGAAGCTGATGCGGCGTTGGTGGGGCCACATCGGGTGATCTTCTCGCAAGGGTTCATCCCTGTTGATTTGTTATTCTCGTTTGGAATCCTGTGTGCGGCTTTGTCCAGGGAGGCGCGAGGGAATCACTGTGTCTGTTGATGACACTTCCGCTCGTCTGTTATCCGACTTTTGCTACGTCCTCGCGCATGCTGGGTTTTTCCGGATTTGTCCTCATACAAATTTTTGTTAAAAAACGCTCTGATTCAGAACCTAGTGGTATTTAAACTAGGCAATTTTAACCGAATCAGTGAACCGCATTGTTGATATCTCGAACCAGCGCCGCCTTGAGGGATTAGGGGGACGCCGACCGCTCGAATGAGAAGCGCAGAGAACCTCTCAGCCTTCCTGAGGGGGATGCCATCCAACCTGAAGGTCATGGTTGCCAGGTCCAGCATAGCCAACTTCGTCCTGAACGTGAACCCTTACAACTCCCTGTACATACTGGCCCTCGGCGCCACCGGCACCCAGCTCGGGCTCCTGAACTCGATCGGCCTGGCCCTGAGCTCGGTCTTCGCGCTGCTCACCGGGTGGGTCAGCGACAGGGCGGACAGGAAGACGGTGTACCTGATGGGCGCCACCATAGGGCTGATCGTGCCCCTCATCTACGGCGTGGCGTGGAGCTGGGTCTGGCTAGTGCCCGCCTTCGTGCTCTACGGCCTCTCGGACGGCGTCACGCAGCCGCCCTGGGCGGCCATGTACGCGAACAGCATCAAGGACAGGCGTCGGGGGACGGTCTACGGCCTCGTCAACGTCTTCGCCTTGGCGCCCATCCTCTTCGCGAGCCTGATCGGCGGGGCCATAGTCTCCCTCTCGGGGGGATTGACCGCCACGGGCATCCGCCCAGTCTACTGGCTGCAGTTCGCGCTGCTCTCCGGCTCATTGGTCATGGTCTTCAGGTTCCTGGCGGGGGCGCGGAGGCCTGGAAGCCGGAGAGCTCCCCCGTCGCTCCGGGATATGATGGATGACTACAGGGAGGTGCTGAGGGCGAAGGGGGTACGCTCATGGGTGCTCATGAAGAGCCTCGGCTCCATCTCCATCGGGATGGCCGGCCCCTTCTGGATGGTCTATGCCGCCGTCGTCCACAACGCCTCGGCGATGACCATCGCCTACATGGTGACCGCGAGGAGCGCCACCCAGATCCTCTCCTCCCCGCTGTCGGGGAGGCTCGTGGACGCCGTTGGAAGGAAGAAGATGATAATCTGCGGGAGGGCGATCATGTACCTTGCGACGGCCATGTTCCTCGCGGGGGGAGGCGGCCTCATCCTCATCCTCTCATGGGTCCTCATGGGCGTGAACGACGCCACGGGGATCGCCTGGTCGGCCGAGGAGGTCGAGCTGGTCAGGCCGGACCAGCGCTCCAGGATGACCGCCATGAGCCACGGGGCTTTCAACGCCCTGGCCGTGCCGGCCTCCATCTTGGGGGGATTCCTATGGGACAACGTCAGCCCCCTCTACCCCTTCATCCTCATGGTTCTCGTGGACGGCTTAATGCGCATGCCCATCATCTACTACCACGTGCCGGAGAGCAACAAGCACTCAGCCGAAGCGGACGCAGAGCTGGACCAGGGCTTCTCCACGGATTGAGGGAGGGGGTCGATCGCGCATAGCCCTTGAAATGGGCATCAACCCTCCGCGAATACCCCACGCCATGGAGAAGGCCCTCCGGGCTCTCACCGAAGCTGTGCATGAAGCCGGCTGTCGAGCTCGACGTGGTCTTTTACTTCGAGGCGGGGCGCGCCATGGCGACGATGCCGCCGAGGGTGAGGAACAAGATGTTCTTCGCCTCCCTCTGCTTCAACCGCCTCCAGCTGGCCTAGCGTAAATCCCATGAAGAGGGAATTGAAAGACGTCGCGCGCGCGAATACATAGGCGTAAATTTAGTCCACGCTTGGCTCTGTAAAGATTATTAAGACTTATAGGTCAAGCGGCCTGTAGAAGGGATATCCATGCTTCATATGCTGCCGCCATCTGAGGCAGAACGCTTGGTTTCCTTGCGACTAATCCATTCTTAAAATCCGCCATCTCAACGGGTTTAGGCTTCTTCTGCACGTCACCGGCTTGTCCTGTCTCGAACAAATGGCTCACTTTCTTCATATAGACATCCTGGCAGATGTCCCTTATGTCGCTGCCTGAGTAACCCTTCGTTCGCATTGCGAGTTCCTTAAGACTCACCCGGGGGTCAAGGACTATGTCCTTTGTATAGAATTTGAACATCTCGAAGCGAGTATCTTCGTCGGGCAGGGGAACGTAGAACCTCTTCTGAAAACGTCTGATGAATGGGCCGTCAAGGTCCCAGGGCTTATTCGTAGCGCCGATAACATAGATGTAGATTTTCTTATTCTTGTCTATTATCCCATCGGTCTCCTTGAGCAGCTGATTGCGAACCCTTACCTCGCCGCCCACCTCATTCTGGCGTTTCCCGATTAGGGAGTCGACCTCGTCTATGAGTATGATAACAGGGCGGTTTTTCTCGCTCTGAGCCCTCGCCCATTTAAAAATTCTGGCGACGTTCTTCTCGGCGTCCCCCAACCACTTCGACATGATTGATGACGGGTCCACAGATATGAAGGCCGCGTTTATCTCCGTGGCAACTGCCGCCGCGATCAGCGTCTTACCGCATCCCGGTGGGCCAAAGAGCAGTATTCCCCTGGGCCATCCCAGTGGGAAGAGATCCGGCCTCTGAATGGGGTATATTATTGCCTCCCTTATGGCTCGCTTCACATCGTTCAGCCCTATGACATCGGACCACTTTACGTTTGGTTTCTCCTCTGAGGTTTGTTCGAGAATTAAGGAGAGATCATCAGTCCTGTTAAGTTGGGGCTTTCCTGAAACGTCCGTGAACTCAATGGACTCGCTTTCGTTTAGTTCTACTCTTTTGAGAACTTCTATCCTCCTCTGATAGACGTATGCCCTTTGGGTGTAAAACCTGTTTAGATCGTACGCGGGATTGATCTCTATCAAGGTTCTCAGTAGTTCAACGGCCTTCTTGTAGTGCTCCAGAGCCTTTTCTCTTTCGCCTTGATTATCATGTTCAACGGCCTTAGTGGCGAACTCGATCGCCCTCTGCTCCAACTCTGTATACGCCATACGGTTTACCCCGCTATCTTGATTTTACCGGTGTTCGCCAGCGTATTCAGCCTAGTTCTGATCTCGTCGTATGTCATGTTCATGTCGTTCGAGCATTTTGCCATGTTAATCATCCCCCCACATTCCTTAAGGTACTCTAGTAGGACATCGTCTAGGGGGTCAGGTGCGCCGAACTTGGCATCCTTCTCTAACTCTGCTTCGTATTGTAAAGCCTCGAGGGCGATTACTTCCTCATATTCTGCGGTAGTGATCCCCTTAACCCCCTCTTCAACATAAGTCGGTGGCTCAGGCATCTTGCTTTTCAGCTGCTCCTCGAGCAAAGACATGGCCTCTTTCATTACGCTCTCGCTATCTTTCGATAGGGGTATCGATATCTCTGAGGTACTGTGTAAATTAACCTTTGTTTTTATCAGAATATCAACCAGGGCGGAGTTCATCAGTTGAATCTCGTTGGAAATCTGGGGCACATGATTCACCAAACGTTGAGATACATCTTTTATGACATTTAGAACGGGCTTCATGTCGAGGAGGAAATTATTGAACTCTATGTATGTCTCTAGCCTCACCGTGAAGCACTCGATGAATATCATATTTCTATTTAGAAAATCCAAGATTCTTCTTATCCGGGATAACTCCTCAGCATAGATTTTTGCCCGTTCATTCTGCTCCTTTGTCAAAGCCTCTGCGCAATTCTTTACCATTATCTCGTCTCTCTCGCTGAGCTTACTATGAATGATCTTCAATTGCTGGGATTGAATCATCAGGGTCCTCATCTTTTTCCGCGCTTCGTCTGAAAAATTCGGGTTCATTTTTAAGATCATATTCCCATTCCTCCGGCTATTGGATTTTGTCAAAATTTTTTCCTGCTCAAATCCTCAATGTGCACGATAAGCTCTTTTTCCCCCTGCCCTTGGAGGTCGTTCTCTTTTGAAGGAGTACCCGATTTAGAGCACTCGATCTCGCCGAGCGTCGCATTAGTGATCCTTCTTAGAAGGTCTTCAAGGTTCCTCTTTTTCAACTCGATGTGTTCGATCTTATTTTGGAGTGATTCTTTAACGGTATTGAAGGGAATCCGCTCCACGGCATTGAGCTCCTGTTCAACTTCCAAATATATGGACGCGGAGTTGAGTTCTTTTAGTAAATGAGCGTATATTTTTATTTGCGCCTCGATCTCCTTCGAGACAATCTGGGCCTCGGATTTCAGGTCGTTGAACTCCGTTCTGAAGCCCTTCTCGATCTCAACTAGTTCCTCCACCGGCAAACGTTTCATGGCGGAGATTTCTTCAAGAATCTGTTTTTTCCTCCAGATCAGGGGTATGTTCTTGATTATTTCCTCAGCCCTATGGTTAAGGCTAGGGATAAGAATCAGGCCATCTCCATCTTGCCTCAACAACTTAAGTGGGTAGAAGATAAATTCGCTGTTTTCGCTCTCTATCAATACGTATTTCGATGAGTTATTCTCATCCTTAGACGAGGCCAATATGGCTTTGCCTATTGTATATCCATGTTCATCTCTCACAGGTTTATTGAAAAAAGGGGAGAGGGCAAGAGATCTTGGCTTCAATTCCCTGTTCCCTCCCACTAGGGTCTTATCGGCGCCCCAATTTTTTCCTCTATTGTCGGTAGTTCTGGGAACTTTGTCTTCATCCGCTGCTCTGCGATTGTCGCGGCCTCGATGAGAATCTGCCGAGAGTCCTCGTTTATTACGTCGAAGTTGATAGTTGAACCCGTGATCGAGCCAGCGTCCCACACGATTCCGCTAAGTAGATCTCCGATCTCAGTGAGCTCCCTATCAGCTTGTGGGGAGATTGAGATCATCGCTCTTTTAATATTCTGGATTACGCCGATTACAGGGGATAGCGTAACGGCAACGTCGCCGAGCTCTGTAACAGTCTTAAGTCTCAGAACTATCTGCTCGAGGGCCAGCCTGGCGTGCAGGATCATCTGCTCCATCTTTCTGACCTCGAGAAGTTCGTTAGCGAAGACACGGGCTCTAGTCACGTCGTGCTTCTCGTAGGCGTTAACCACGCGGTTGAAGATCGATTTATCACGCTCGTTGAATCGGTTGGAGGTTTGATCAAGCTTCTGAATCTGTATCTCTATCATCCTGATGGCGTATTCAAGTCTCGGCTTTAGAGCGCCGGGTGAGCGAACTGCCTCTCTGACCTTCGTTGACAAAGATGGTTCGTTCTTAGCTTCCCATCGCTTTCCAAGGTCTACCATCGGTTTAACCCGCGAGGAGATTCATTTAGGGTGATGAATCGCTTACTTTGATGGGAACTACATAATTCTGTAAATTTATAAAAAATAATGCATCAGTATTGCTTTAAATTTATTAATACATTTATTAATATCAAAGATCATCAATTGAAAGTTTTAAAAAAGCGATAGAGGTCAGTTTCATCGAATTTTTCAATTCAATCAAAAGAAGGGAGATAAGCGCGACCTGAAAATTCCTATATCAGCGATGATGTAGCATGTTTGAAAGGTTTAAAATATTCCTCGGTATTGCCCTGTTGGGGTTCGTTGCGGGGGTCGGAATCTACTTTGCGTATAAACTGATCCTTAGGCACTTCCCCTTTCTCAGCAGCGAGTGGCTCATCTCCGAGTGGCTCATCTCCGGCTTCGTTGGAATGGGATTCATGCTAGTTATAATCCCCCTTTGGGCGTACACTACAAGAGGGTCTTAGGGGCCGTAGTCCGAACTATTTTTATTGCGAAAGGGTTCAAATCAACATTTTTGTCCAAAGAAGGTTCTAACCGTTTGGGAGAAAAATGTTGTTTTAGGGTTCTTTGGTGCTGTAGGGAGGGACTCCTCAAATTACAAGTAAATACATAGTTTTACGTATTCATCGATGGGCTCGATCGGCTCGAAAAAACCTGAGTTATCGAAGATGACATCCAGCCCCGAGTAGACGTGGGTCAGGTATCCGGTCCCGTTGCTCCAGAGACGGACCCTTCAGCCGTCGGCGTCGTGTCTAAACCTGCTGACGATGGCGCCGTTCCTCTCCACCCTCCTCAGCTTCCCTCCCCCCCTGGGGTCGTACGCATGTTTCCACGCATCAGATTCACCATGCATGTAAACCAGGTTCCCGTCCCAGCCGAAGGTCATCCTTTTCACAGAAACAGCCCTTATTATTTGTTAGCCGAAATATTAATGAAATTAGGAGGACAAGTATGTTTTAATATTATCATTTATCTGAATAGGATTTATGAAACTTTTTCTTTAATTTTTTTGCTTCAAACAAAATAGGATAAACGAAAAATACCAACTAAAATCGTTACTATTAGCAGCGTTAAATGAAACGGCTTCCATTTAAATGTCGTTTCATTAATCCAAGGTATAAATAACATAACTAAGAACCTCAAGCGTAAATCTCATGAAGAGGGAATTGAAAGTCTGGCTCAATCGCGGGTTCCGTTATCTATTATATATAACAGGAAACTTTTTCGAGAGCTAAATCAACGTATCTGCTGTATTCATCTTTTATTTCCTCCTCTTCGCAGGATCAATTTGAGGTTTAATCTATAAATCAGATCTGAAGGTTGGGTCACGCGCGCTAAAGTCTTATTTACTAAATGTAGTTCATGAATGGGGGAAATGGAGAATTGTTCGCTGATTTGGCTCTGCTCGATGGCAAAATAGTCACCGTGGACGGAAAGGAGTCCATAGCCGAGGCGGTAGCGGTCAAGTTCGGCAAGATTCTATCCGTTGGGCTAGATGAAGACGTAAAATCTCTCGTAGGCCCCGAAACGGAAGTGATAGACCTCGAAGGCAGGACCGTGATACCGGGGCTGATCGAGTCGCATTGTCATCCCACGGGCGCGGCCCAGCAGCGGGCGCTGACGATAGATGGAAGCTACGACGCCGGCGTCAGATCCATCTCCGATATCCAGGCCAGAATCGCCGATGATGCGAGGAGGAAGCCGGAGGGCGAATGGATAAACGTCGTCAACGAGGATGACTCCAAGCTCGCGGAGAGGCGCCATCCCTATCGATGGGAGCTGGATGAGGTGGCGCCGGATAACCCCGTGATGGTGACGACGATCGGGGGCCACTTCGCCGTCGTGAACAGCAAGGCCTTCGAGATGGCCGGCGTAACAAAGGACTCGCCCGACCCGATGGGGGGCAGGTTCGAGAGAGATCCCGAGACGGGCGAGCTGACGGGCTGGATACACGAGAGGGCCGCCTACGTCCTGCAGCCGATACGATACGGACGATATCCGACCCTCCCGGAGGCCATTGAGAGCATACGCTGGGTCCTAACGCAGTACGCGTCCAGCGGGCTGACGTGCGCAAGCGACGGGGGGATCATGCAGTCCGTTCTGGTGAGAGCCCTGCAGGCGCTCGCGAGGAGGGGCGAGCTCCCCATCAGGATAAGGATGGACCTCAGGTGCGAGATGATGCCGGACCTGGCGGCGCTCGGGATCGGAGAGGGCTTCGGCAACGACATGCTGAGGATAAACGCCATCAAGATCATAGCCGACGGGGCCATCTCCGCACGCACGGCAGCAGTCGCCGACCCGTACCTCCACAGGCCGGACTACTACGGCGAGCTCGCCATCACCAGAGAGGAGCTCCACAGAATCGTGATGGAGGGATATCCCCTGGGCTACCGGTTCGCTGTCCACGCCAACGGCGAGCGCGCCATAAACATGTTCCTGGACATCATAGAGGAGGCCCAGGGGAGATATCCCCGCGGGGACCCGAGGAACAGGTGCATCCACTGCACCGTCGTGAATCCGGAGATAATCGCCAGGATCAAGCGGCTGGGGGTTCTCCCGACCATATTTGGGCCGTACCCCTACTACCATGGGGACAAGATCCTGCCGGCCTTCGGCGCCGAGAGGCTGGAGCGGATGTTCGCCGCCCGCAGCTTCCTCGATGCCGGGGTCAAAGTAGCCGCCCACTCGGACCACCACGCTTCGCCTTACCCGCCCCTCATGGGCATCCACGCCCTGGTGAACAGAAAGACCATGAAGGGCCTGCCGATAGGAACGAGCCAGAGGATCTCGGTCATGGAGGCCCTCAAGCTCTATACGATAAACGCCGCTCACCATCTCTTCGAGGAGGACGCCATGGGGTCTATCGAACGGGGCAAGCTCGCCGACATGGTGATCCTGGGGGAAGATATCCTCACGGTGCCCACCGAGACCATCGTGAACATCCCGATAGATATGACGATGGTCGGAGGAAGGATCGTATACAACAGGGAATCATAGAGACACACGCGAAGCAGAGACTCCAGCGCCGAAGCGAAATAAAACCTCTTTCTTTATGCCTTCACTCAAGTAGGTGAACGAGCTATTGATTGAGATGGCATTTCACGTTTGCGAAATGAATGTTCGGTGATGTCGCTCGTGCCTCGAGGCTAAGTCGCGTGCCGTTTGAATGGCTCCGCGCGAATCTCGACCATGTATGTTATTCCCAAAGACATATTTTCATCAGCTCCTCTCCGAATATGATCTCCCCTCCGTAGATGCTTCCGATCTCTTTTATCCCCCTTTCCTTCGAACCCGGCTTCGAGAGGTTGGGACCGGTATGTGTCAAGATCAATCTCTTGACGCCGGATTCCTGCGCCATTTTAGCTGCGTCAAGAGTCCCTGTTTGGCCCTGGGCTTCGCCGTTTGCGTTCATGGTCGCCTGGTGATCCCAGCAATTCACGACGAGGACATCGGCTTTACGAGCTAGTCTGAGGACGGATTCGCAGGGCTCGGTATCGCCTGCAAATACGATGCTTCCCTCGTCGGAATCGACGCGATATGCCAGGGATTCGAGATAGGGCTCAACGTGGGCGGCGGCTGCGGCAGCTACGCGCCAATTTCTTTGTTTTATCGCTTCTCCTGGAAATATATCGGTTACACGGAGAGAGGGCTCAGGGCGCGGTAGGATCCCGCCCCTATTTTCATAGACATGTTTGCTGACAGGATGGCCCACGCGGGCCCTCCAATCGCATGAAAATGCCCCCTCAGGTCCAATGAGAGACTCGGTGATCCGCTCTGTGGGCGGAGGCCCATGAACCTGTAACTCTTGTTCTTTACCAACGCTTTGATCCCATCGACAGAGCAGGAAGCATGGATAGTCCGAGTTATGATCGAAGTGATGATGGGTGAAAAATAGATAATCTATCTGTGTGGGAAAAAGACCTGCTTTTACGAGCTTATAAGTTGTTGCCGGCCCACAGTCGAACATGATGTGATCATCATGCAGTTTTAAAACATACGATGTTCCGAAGCGAGATTCCGTCGGAGTCGGAGTGCCTGAACCCAGTATATATAATATCCCCATAAATCGTCGCCTATTTTTATTTAATAAAGTTTTATTTATTATTTTTTTCGAGCCCATCTGTGAAAAATAATAGTTTATCGAGATTTTTCTGGCTCGCATAGATAAGTTAGGTTCGCATACATATTTTGTCTCAAGCGTAAATCCCATCAATAGGGAATTGAAAGGCTCGTGTGAATCGCATATCGAACCTGTGGATATCGATAGCTTTTCTCAAGGACATTCATGTCGGAATTTGGGGAAAGATTTTTGAATTAGGATATGGAGTCCCGTCGAGGGTTCAGAAAGGAATCCATTTGAAAAAAGGGTCTAAATCGGGTCTAGGGGCCATATGGGTCTCGGAATATTCTGAAATGTCAGCCCTCTGTAGATGGCGCTGCCGACGCCCGGCGTGTCAACCTCGATTATCTCCTTGGCGAGGCCTTCGAAAGAGGCTCTATGGGCTTGAGCTGATTTAACCACGACGATCTTCCTCTCGCCAGGGTCCACACCAACAGCCTTGTAGAAGTCTCGTTCCATCGAGACTCTCCGCTCTGAGACTATTATTTCGATGTTCTCGGTCTTCAGTAAAGCCATCCGCCCCACATCAGCAGACCTCCAATCTTCCTTCGGCAAGACCTTCATACGCCCGCCATGTCCTCCGTGATGTGGCCCCCTCACGACGTACCGCCCGTCCGAGAGGGTCTTCAACGTGACCTTTAATCGGACAGGCTTGTAGAACCTATTGTCTATCTTGCCCCCGACTTCGAGCTCAAGGCTTCCGCCGACGCCGGCCTCGAATGCCTCGACTACAGCCTCGGGGTCGCGCAGGGGCACCACGGCATCTTCAGCGCCTTTGCGCAGCAACGACTCCAGGATCACGGTGTTGTCGCACGGCGCCCCTCCGCCGGCGTTGTCGGCGACATCAACGAGGATGATCGGCCCCTCCGGCGCCTCGACAGCCCTCTCCACGGCTTCGTCTACCGGCATCAGGGGGCGGTAATGATAGAACTCCCATCTTGCATCCCAGACCAGCTTAGCGACCTTCTCAGCCGTGCTCTGGGCCAGGGCGGGGTTCCCGTTGCTTATCGTCAGGATCGATGATGTGCACCAGGGGACATCCGCGTGCGCGAAACCGATGAAGACGGAGATGTCAAGCATGCCCGGCACGGTCTCAAGCTCTTTGACCTCGTTCATGATCCTCGCCATGGGGAGACGCTCCTCGTCGGAGGCATCATAGGCCCAGGTGCTCATGCCGATGTTGTGACCGAGCATCGGCAGACGCTCCAGGTGCATGATGGGTTTAACTTCGCCTCCGAGCATGGTCAGTAGCATTTCGCTGGCTTCTAGGCCTCTCTCATAGGCGTCTACATGAGGATTTGTTTTATAGCCGAGAATCGCGTCCGCCATCCGAACCTTCAGGTCGCTCAAATTGGCGTGCATGTCCATGACGCACACTATTGGAACCCTTTCACCAACGATGCGTCTGATCTCTTCAAGCAGCTTTCCTTCTCCGTCAGGGGAATCCTCCGCGGTCATAGCCCCATGTAGGGCGAGAAGCACGCCATCAAGATTTCCTGCTTCTCGGATTCTTTGAAGCAACTGTCCTCTATAAAACTCGTAGCCATCCTTGGGTACCATGCCTTGAGATTCCCAGCCCACCTCCAGGGTAGGAACGATCTCTATATCTGCTCTGGTGATCGCGTCTATGAAGCCACCCAAAACAGTCTTCTTTCCCATGTTTTCAAGGAGGAGGTCTTGGTCATAGGTCGCATGAACGCTAGGTTCTTCTATGCTGAAGGCGTTTGACTCAGCCGCAAACTTACCTATGGAAATCCGCAATTTTCCTCCACCCTGGGTATATTCTATCGACCCTTCCTAAGTCCATTTCCAGCGCGCGAGAAAATGGGCTTCCACAACCCATTGAAGGTCACGTGAGGTGGGCTTTTAAATAGGACTCCTTCCCCTCCCCTGGAACCTCAACAACAATCGGATTCCCTCTCAATCTCCTGATCGATCATCGCGTGAAAAGGCCGAAGGATGATCCACAAAGCATAAACACCGTTTTCGAGAAGCATCATCCAGGTATCCGCCGTTGCATCTGCTGGATGTGCTGACACTCAATGAGGACCCTCGGGACAGAGAGGATCTGCTCAAGATCATATGGAGGGCCCTGAGCTACTTCCCGGAGGAGATGTGGGACGGGGTGAACTACCTGGGGAACGTGGATTTGGAGCACCATCTGAAGATCAGATCCGGAGAGGAGCTTCACGGGGCTTTCGTCGTCGAACAGCTGATGAACAGGATCAGGGAGCTGAAGAAACATCTCGAAGCCAGGGACCTCCTGCTGGCCCTGACCCACGACCCTGTCGTCATCGCCTACTACAGCTTCGAGGATGGAGGCCTGAGGAGGGTGGTGGGCCTCGTCCGCGACTACGTGAACAGGGAGGTGGGGGCGGTATCTCTATTTGAGATGGGTGAGGAGAGGGGGATCAAGGTGGCAGCCCACGGCCTGGGCCACCACCGGGGCCTCGAGCACCATCCGGACCCCATCGACCTCATGTACGTGAGGCTGTTGAACGGAACCCCCCTCAGGGAAGACGGATTCTGCGACGAATGCAAAAACAGGCTGGAGCTTCTCGTATCCTGAGCCCCTTCAAAGACCGGGGAGGCATGCCCCAGGACAGGAAAAAGGGGAGTTTCCGGCTAGATCCTGGCTTCCAAGATTTTCAGTGGGCTACATGGGGGGCATCCCGCCGGGCATGCCGCCGGGCATGCCGCCGCCGGGGGGCATCGGGGGCGTCTTCATCTTCGACGCCGCGATGACGTCGTCGATCTTCAGCAGCATCGTCGCCGCCTCGGTCGCCGACTTGATGGCCTGCTGCTTCACCAGCACGGGCTCGTAGACATCGAGCTCAGCCATGTCCGCGACCTCGCCCTTCAGGGAGTCCAGACCGACCCGAATCTCCCCCTTCTCGTGGCGGGACTGCATCTCGCTGAGGGCGTCGATGGGGTCCATGCCGCTGTTCTCGGCCAGGGTCGTCGGGATAGCCTCGAGGGCCTCGGCGAAGGCGGAGACCGCCAGCCGCTCCCGGCCGGCGAGGGACTCGGCGTACCGCCTCAGCCTCCTCGCGACCTCGACCTCAGGGGCGCCGCCTCCCGCGACTATCTTCGGCTCCTCGACCACGTCTCTTACAACGCAGAGGGCGTCGTGGAGGGACCTCTCCGCCTCGTCGACGATGCGCTCGGTGCCGCCGCGGATGAGGATGGAAACGGCCTTCGGGTTGCGGCAGCCCTCGACGAAGATGAGCTTGTCGATCTTCCGCTCCTCGACCCGTGCGGCGTAGCCGGCGTCGGCCTCGGTCAGCTCGTCGACGCTGGTGACGACCTTCGCGCCTGTGGCCTTGGCGAGGGCCTCCATATCGCTCTCCTTGAGGCGGCGGGCGGCGAGGATGCCCTCGCGGGCGAGGAAGTGCTGGACCATGTCGTCGATCCCCTTCTGGCAGAGGAGAACGTTTATGCCGATATCCTTCACCTTCCTGACCATCTCCCGGAGCATCCCCTCCTCCTGGTCGAGGTAGGCCTGCATCTCCTCCGGGGACTCGATGTTGATCTTGGAACTGAACTCCGTCTTCTCGATCTCCAAGGCGGCGTTGACGAGGCCGATGCGGGCCTCCCGGACGCGCTTCGGCATGTCCGCGTGGACGACCTCCTTGTCGATGACCAGACCCCGGATCAGCGTGGTCTCGGTGATGGAGCCGCCGGGTTTCTTCTCCACCTTGACCATGTCGATGTCGGCCTCGTACTCGCCGTCGGTCTCCTCCGCTATCTGGAGGACGGCGTCGACGGCGAGGTCGGCGATGTAGCCGCTGTGGCCGGCGATGAGCTTGCTGGCCATGGCGGTCGCGGCCACCTTCTTCAGCATATTCTTATCCCTGGGGTCGACGCTGATGGCGACCTCGTCGAGGTATTTCAGCGCCTGCTCCTGCGCGTCCCGGTATCCGTCGATGATGACCGTGGGGTGGACCTTCTTGTCCATGAGCTCCACGGCCTTCCCCAGGAGCTCCCCGGCGAGGACGACGACGCTCGTCGTCCCGTCGCCGACCTCGTCGTCCTGGGTCTTCGCTATCTCCACCATCATCTTGGCCGCCGGGTGCTGGATGTCCATCTCCTTGAGCATCGTCGCGCCGTCGCTGGTGATGGTGACGTCGCCGAAGGTGTCGACGAGCATCTTGTCCATCCCCTTCGGGCCCATGCTGGATTTGATGACGTCGGCGATTATCTTGGCAGCCATGATGTTCGCGTTCCGGGCGTCGCTCCCCCGGCTCCGCTCCGTCCCCTCCCTCAGGATTATTATGGGCTGACCAGATGCGCTCATGTCGTCACATCAACTCCTAATCGAAGTCGGTCTCGGGCTCCTCTCCCTCTCCGCCCGGAGCTCCCGGCATCCCCTCCGCCTTCGAGCTGGCGGCGACGACGTCGTCGATCCTCAGGATCATGGAGGCGACCTCGACGGCCGACTTTATCGCCT
>Ga0111229_147_pt1 | contig 30386 bp, 29 predicted proteins | sample DeeMarSWOR152_54_FD_80383 | JGI IMG/M metagenome (GOLD analysis project Ga0111229, IMG submission 80383) | Crenarchaeota group-15 archaeon DG-45 | reverse complement strand
ATCTTCCTTCTTGTTACCATTTCGGCTCCTCTGTGACCTCGAAACTATTGCCACAGTACGGGCAGTTGATCGTCGGCACTCCACCCACGACCTGCATCGAACTGAGGTCCAGCGACGCCGAGCAGTTCGGGCACTGAATCTCCTGGGCCGCCATCCTCCCCGAAACCTCAACCCGCTGAACCACCTCCCTCGGCGTCTGACGACTGATCATATAGGCTATGCCAGCGCCCACAGCTACCATGAGCAGCCCAATGGGAACGCGGGTTGCGGCCATGCGAACGCTGCCAGCCCAAGCGAACAGCAAGCCGATACCGACAAGAAGAGCAGCAGCTGCGTAGCCAATTGCCGATCTCAAGTATACCCTCTAGGAGCCTCTACATCCTCACTTATAAAAGATAGCAGCTTCTAACACTGCTTAACAGTAACATGTTCTTTCAACAGCATGGACTGATGTATTTTCTTACATTCTACAAAGGCCAAGACAATACCGGTGCATTGGGCCGCAATGTGCGATTTGTTTCTTACAAAGGATTCTTATTGATTCGTTGTTTAGGATTATTTAGAGGCGAGAACGTTGGTAACCATAGCAATCATAGGGAAGACCAACGTCGGGAAGACGACACTTTTCAACGCAGCAACGCTCCTGAACGCTGAGATCTCCACATACCCCTTCACCACACAGGAGCCCAACGTTGGAACAGCATACGTCTGCGACGCCTGCGTATGCAAGGAGCTTGGTGTCGAGGACAACCCGTTGAACTCCGCATGCATAGACGGCTGGCGTTACGCCCCAATCAAGTTGCTAGACGTGCCTGGCCTGATTAAGGACGCCTGGGTGGGTCGAGGGCTCGGTAACAAGTTTCTCTCCGTCATTGGTCAAGCCGACGCCCTGATCCACGTGGTCGACGCCTCGGGCTCTGTCGACGCTGATGGCAAACTAGCAAAGCCAGGAAGCGGTAACCCGGTTCAGGATGTCGTCGACATCGAGATGGAGATCGAGAGATGGGTCGCAGAAATAATCACGCACAACAGACAGCTCATCATCCGTGAGGCTGCATCCACATCGTTGGCTGAGGCAATGGCGAAGGTCCTATCGGGTATAAAGGCAAAATTACCCGAAATAGTTCGAGCCCTACGGCTTTCGGAATACGAGGAAATGCCATTCGAGAATTGGAGCCTCGACCAGACGCTTGAATTCACTGGGTTGCTACTCCCCCTCATCAAGCCGACCCTCATCATCGCAAACAAGATGGACCTCCCCACCGCCGACGAGAACCTGGATATGCTGACGGAGTATTACAGCCATAGCCTGGTCGCAGCCTGCTCCGCCGAGGCGGAACTAGCCTTGAGGAGGGCGGAGAAGAGTGGATTGCTCCGGTACACGCCGGGACAGGAGAAGTTCAAGATCGTGGACAACGAGAGGCTGACGCCTGCGCAAAAGATGGCTCTTGACTACGTCGAGCATAGGGTCTTGGCGAGGTGGCTGAGAACGGGCATCCAGCAGGCGCTGAACACCATCGTCTTCAAGCTTCTCAAGACGAACATGATCTACCCGGTAAGCGATGAAAACCAGTACACGGATCACCATGGAAACGTACTCCCAGACGTCTTCCTCATGCCAGACGGCGCGACTCCCCTCGACCTCGCCGGAAGCGTCCACAGCAGGCTGGCCGATACCTATGTGCTGGCCATAGACGCCAAAACGGGAATGCGGCTTCCAAAGGACTACAGCCTCAGACACAGAGATGTCATCAAGATCATGACACAGCCGAGAGTAAAACCGGCGCGATAATCCCCCTAACATAGAAGAGGCTTCAAATCAATCTCGGAGACCATATACAATTGCGTGGCGTCATGTAAATAAGGTCGTGGCCGCCAACGATAGTGGATGATTACCACCGTCTTCATGGACTACGATGGCACAATCCACGACTATGACTCGGTCTTATTCCGAACCTTCGAGGGCATCCTGGGACTGAGCGGAAGAGAATTCCATCGCATATATGTCTATGACATACATCGAGCCATAGTTCACACCCGATACCCCGAGAAGCATGACGATATGATATTCCACTGCAAACTCCTTTTCCAGCATCTAAGCGAGCCCTTCGACCCGGAGCTGGCGGGGCTGATATGCCAGAAATTCGATGACGCTTCAGAGGAGGCCCAGATCAGACCGAAATACTTCCCCGAGGCCATCGCAGCCCTCGATGAGATGAAGGGGATGGGCCTGAAGCTCTGCCTATCGACGGGGAGTGGAGCCGAGAGGAAGGCGGAGACTCTGGAATGTCATACGGGAGTCCAATTTTTCGACCACATCTTCAGCGAGCCAAAGATCGGCTTCCTCAAGACCGAACCGTCCTACTACCGGATAGCCCTGGGGTGGGCGCGGGCGCGTCCGGAGGAGACCGTGAGCATCGGCGACACCCCCATGAGCGATATCCGCCCGGCGAAAGCAGTAGGCATCACAACCATCTGGGTGAACAGGAGGGGCGAACCCACGCCCGAAAACCCAGACCAGAGACCCGACTTCGAAGTCCACGACCTCATCGAGGCCGTGGAGGTTCTATCTGAATGAATGCTTTCACTCGCGATAGCCATGAGTTCTTCCTGTATCCAAACCTAAGTCGAGTGCCCGTAATTTTTTTAGCCTGAATCGCTAATTGATCCGGACTCCCATCTGCAGTATGAGGATAGACAGGTACATCACTGCGGTCGCTACCATGAAAATGGAGAAGAGGCCATAAAAGTCCGCAAGCCAGGCCGCTACGATGGGGGCTATGACGCCGGTTATGCTCTCTGGCATGAAGCTCAGCGCGTATCCCATGCCCATCTGCCTTGGCGGAGAAAGCCTGGCTGTGATCGCGGCCATGGCGGGCATGCTCAGTATGCCGCTGAACCTGTAGGAGAGGTATAACGCCATGAAGGGATAAACCCCCTTTGTGAAAAACGCTGCGAAGAAGCAGGCGTACCCCAAGATGAACGTGAGGACCGCCCACCTCTTCTCACCGACCCTTGAGGCTATTATGCCGCCTATGGGTGAGGCTGCTAGGCCGAGGAGGCTGCTAGATCCGAACATGATCCCTATCTCCGAGACGCTCCAGCTCCTAATCTCGGTCAGATAGATGCTCAGAAACGCTCCCACCATGCTCATAGCGAACATCCTGACGCCCCTCGAGGATATGTAGAGAAGGAAATCTCTCGAGAGCAGGGACACGGTTTCCTCTTCGGCGGGCATATTTGGTATATCCTTGTTCATCTCCCTGGACGGCTCTGTTCTGACGAAGTAGAGTAGGACCAATCCTAGAAGTATGGGTGTAACCCAGAAGAGATAGAGCTGCCTCCAGGTGAACGCAAGCCACCCCATGAGAATGGTGATGGAGAGAGGGCCGACGGCCACGCCGAAGGTGCCACCCGCGTTCAGTATCCCCATCGCCTTCGCCCTATCTTTCACTCCGACGATCCTGGCTGTGAAGCTGTGGGCCGGCGGATGGTATATCGTGGAGTTCAGCGTGAGTAATGTTGCTGCCACGATGTACATCCAGGGGTTTAACGTGAATCCGGCGATGATGGCACCAATAGCAGCCATTCCTATGCTTAGGGCCACCAGCTTCTTTGCGCCGTATCTATCACTCATACTCCCAGCAGGTATGCTAAGTAATGCTTGGGCAAGGGGCGGGATGGCAGCGATTATGCCAATCTGCTGGTTCGTCATGACAAATTCATCTTTGAGAATTGGGTATAATGTGCCCCTTATGTTACCTGCAGCGTGGACAAGCGTATGGGTTATCACCATGGCGAACAGTCCGAAAGTGAAACTTTCCGCATTTTTAGTATCCAACTTGTTTCCACCGAATGTCCTTATGACGAAATTCTATCAAATTAAGAAGTCACAAGTATAAAGGTAGTGCCTTTTATGTGGGGATTTAATTAGTTTATATCTAGACATCTCGCGAGGTTAGGATTAAAAAAAATAACTTGATGTAATATATCGTTGTACGCACCGGTAGCAAATTGAATCACGGGTTTAACATGGTTACTGACGAATGCTTGCGTCTCAAGTCACCTTCTCCTTGGATTGGAGCGAGGTTTGTGTTGGTGGGAAATTCGCCTTATTCATAGCTACTATGAATAAGGCTGAAAAATTTGAGATGGTCGTGGCGCGCCAATCACAGAATGTCCTTAAACAGGAATTTTTATACAACCTAGAGCGCGGAAGAAACTTGTAATTTGAATAGCATAAGCTTCTTAAGCCGATTCACTTTTTCCAGTTCTAGGCGAAATTTCATGAAAATAGTTATTCCAGACGATTATCCACCAGTGATCTCTGGAACTATACATCTTGAGCGGCTCAAGGAACTTGGTGAAGTTGAGGTATACAAAAGCAGGCCTCGAGATGAGGAAGAGCTGCTCAGGAGGATTGAGGATGCGGACATCGTCGTTAACATTAGAGCTTACTGTAAATTCCCATCGAATATCTTGACTGCGGCAACCAAGTTGAAACTCATCTCCATTTGGGGTGTGGGGTCGGACAATGTAGATTTAGATGCTGCCAGAGAGCTAGGGATACCAGTCACAACCACTCCGGGAACGGCAACGGAATCTGTGGCCGAACACACCCTCGCTCTGATGCTGGCGGTAGCCCGCAAGATTCCTCTGATCGATAAGCAGGTGAAAGATGGTAAATGGATTAGAGGTCTGGTTACACAACTCTACGGTAAGACGGTGGGTGTAATAGGTACCGGAGCTATAGGTTGCCACTTCGCCAGGTTAGCAAGTGGCATCGGAATGAACGTCATGGCATGGTCGTTCCACCCCTCCGATGAGAAGGCCCGAGCGATCGGCTTCAAATACGTCTCCCTCGAACAGCTGTTAAAGGAGTCAGATGTGGTCTCAATCCATCTCAGGCTCAGCGAGAAAACGGAGGCATTTATCGGTAAGAGAGAGTTCGCCCTAATGAAGCCCACAGCTTTCCTAATAAACACTGCTAGAGGGGCCATTGTGGATAGAGAAGCCTTGATAGACGCTTTAAGAATGGGTAGAATCGCGTGGGCCGGTCTCGACGTCTACCATGAGGAACCATTGGATCCAGGTGACCCTATCCTCGATCTCGACAACACGGTGCTTACACCCCACAGCGCGGGCCAGACCCCGGAAGTACTGGACAAAGGACTGGGCATGGCGGTGGAAAATGTGGCGAACTTCTTATCCGGAAGGCTAACCAATTTAGTAAACCCCCCTATAAGACCGAAGTGGATGAACCACTAGTTAACCAGCTAGCTATTTTATCGTTTTATACACATCAACTTGTGAATTTTGGATTTTCTTGGCTTATTTACTTATTCATCTATGGATTTCTCTTCTTTACATTTCTACCTACCCAGGACCGCTCCAATTGGTCTCGGTTCTACCGACGACGCTTTCGCCTATGCACTTGTTTAATTCTATACCCGTTTTCACGCATCCACTTCAGATTCTCGTCTGATCTCTCATCGGGTGTGCAGCCAAATGACTCGATAGACCTCTCAATGACGAGATCTGTAAAACTCTTCTTCATACTCAGCCCATTCACGCGCGTGTACAAAAGGCAGGCGCCCTAATAAATATACGCGCGCGTTGAAATTAACTTTTTAGGATTATTTTATTAATATGAGGGATATTTTAGCTTCTTTCGACTTCTGTCTCTCCAGAACGGCCCCATTTCCGCGCGCGAACTATCCCGTTGGAATTAGTTCTTCAGCTTTCATATGCTTCAACTGTTAACCCTCTACATTATAAGGGACGAGTGCGTATATATTATTGATGAGGGCTTTAGTCGATAGAAAAGATGTTTTGCGGGAGATTCTAAAGATTGAAGACCAAATAAATATGATGAAGAGAAACCCTACTTATCTAAAAATCAGGTATAACCTGAACTACCTCGAAGGTAGGAGATTCGGGTCGAATATTTTGCTTATAGCATCTCCTGACGATTTGGATACAGTTTTGAAGATGAGGAATAACTCTTTGGAGATGAAGGACACCATATTGAGATATAAAGAAAGGCGGGCCGAATTCGATGTTCAAATAGATAATTTACACAATGAAAAGACAAGACTCCAAAAACAGCTCTTCAAGTCTTATGATTGAGTGGCATCCCACATTCTGTGAGTATATGGCTTCTTTTCATTTCTACCTTCCTAGAACATCCCCGCTTAGAATGAATCTAACTAAAAAGAGTTATGTACGAGTTGCTGTTAGAAATAGAAACGCAAGATCAGCCAACTCATTCTTCGAGCTTGACGTTGACGGCTCTGGGTCCCCTATATGTGCTCTGTACTTCGAATTCGACTCTCTGTCCTTCTTTCAGCTCGTACAACCCTCCGATCTCTGAGTGGTGGACGAAAACTTCTTTTTCACCTTCATCCGGCTCTATGAAACCGTAGCCTCTACCCGTGAGCCACCTTTTAACAGTGCCCTTCAAAGGTCCTCTCACCTCCATCAATCGACCAGTAAATCTTGAGGCATCGAATATAATAATTTTGCACGCGCGACATCTTGCCCAAGGAGGGTGTATGTCCCTTGCATGCTTCTCGCAAGATTTACGGATTCACCCCTTCTTCAGGACGATGGTTATGGTGCTGACGTTCCTGGTCTGCCCTTCCATTGACTTCATCTCCTCAGTCCCGATCTCGATCTTCTCTATGGAGAGGTCCTCCATGAAACGGTTTCTCGTCACCTCGACCACGTCGACAGCCGTGCTTATGGCGCGGCCCCTCGCCTTCAACGCGACGATGCTGCCCTTGCTCTGTAGCGAGGTTAGGACCGCTAGGCAGTAGTTCATGACGGGTTTACTCCCTATGTAGACTACATTCTCTTCAGACATCTCAACGTATCCGTTAGGGCTTGCCTTATTAAGCCTTGGGTTTCCAGTGGTAATTAAGGGGCTATTTTTTCCTGCTATTTGCGCGCGAGTAGGATCGGAGTAATATGTTTGAGGCGTTATGTGAGTGGTTGAGATGAAATTGATGTTTACGTGTTCCCGTTGTGGAAAGTGTTGTGAAATGACTGAGATGGAACTTTCAGAGGAGGATGCTGAGAGGTTGGAGAGCGTAGGTCATTCCAGAGAAGAGTTTTCCCTCGTTGGGGAGGATGGGATTCCCCGTCTTAGAAACGTTGGTGATTGGTGTTACTTCTACGATTCAGCTGAGAGGCTGTGTCGAGTATACACGAATAGGCCTACCGGATGCCGTTTGTATCCGATAGTTTGCTCTATCGATGGGTGGGTCACTGTCGATCCTTTATGCCCTATGGCTCGGACCGTGTTTCAAGATGAGTTGAGAGCTAAAGGGAGTGAGCTGATTAAACTCGTGAAAAGGTTAGAGAACGAAGCAGCAACCAGACGCGCACGCGCACGAATATCCTTGGGAGACTCGGCATCCCGAGACTAGTGTTTTTAAGTCACGCCCCTTATATTTGGTTAGGATTCGGGGAAAATGGGTAAAAAACTAGTTAAAAGCGAGGTTGACATTAGGAGGGGAATGACCCTTCCTCAGGCAAACGATATCCTAGGCATTGTAACCAAGAATCTGGGTAATACTAGGATGAGCGTGAATTGTCAAGATGGATTTAAACGCTTGTGTAGGGTTCGCGGGAAGATGAAGAAGCGGAACTGGGTGAGGGAGGGCGACATCGTCCTCGTTTCGCCGTGGGATTTCCAGTCCGAAGAAAAGGGAGATATCATCTTCAGGTACACAAAGAACCAGACGTATTGGCTGAGGGAGAAGGGAATCCTTAAGATAGGATAGAGTCACGTGGCCGCGAGCGCGAAAAACGGCTTGAATTTTGAGGATTTTCCTCTAATGTATTGTTCTAGTTTATAAGGTTCATCCGTGATAACAGTCCGTATTTTTGTGGTCTTGGTGTAGTTTCGGCTTACATAGAGAACTTTATCCTTTAATCGGTTGATAGCTTTAATCATCTCTATCTCTTCGTCTTTTCTGAGGAACATGCGGTCGCCTTGCATCTCGAAGGTGTCCTTCCCAAGCTTGGTATTGTGAGATAATAGAAAGTCCTCGATCAGGGCTCAGAAAGGCTCTATCGCGAGAGAGACCGCACCACTTAATCCGTGTCAAGTTTAAAAAAAAGGTGTTTTAGAATATTATATACTACTATAAGCGCCTTGATACCACTATTTTCCAGTAGGATGCCGTTGTTTATGTGATGACCTCTTCCTGTCTCAGCTCGGCAATCTCCTCATCGCTGTATCCGAGAAGATCCCTAAGGATCTCATCATTGTGCTGTCCCAATACTGGAGCAGGTTTCACATGAACCAGGGTCTTCGAGAACTTTAGAGGGAAATTCGGCTGCTTGAGTTTCCCCGCTCTGGGATGTTCAAACTCGATGACCATTCCGCGTGCCTTTATCTGGGGGTCTTCCACGGCTTCATCGATCTGATAGATGGGAGCCACCGGGATGTCTGCCCCTAACAGCTTCTCCACGACGAAGTCTACCGTCTTGTCGCTCACCCATTGCTCCAGTTCCTCGTGCGACTCCAAATGCTGGCCCACCGCCTGCCTGAGCCTGTCGACCTGGCCTCCCTCGGCAGCTATGTAGACGTATCCATCGGACGCCTTGAAGTTCCCGAAGAGTATACCGCTCGTCGGCCTCTCCCTCCATATCTGCCAGGGCAGCTTCCCGCTGACGAAGTAGTTGGAGATGGGGACGCCCGTGTGCATGAACATGCAGTCGAGCTGGGACACATCCACGATCTGACCCTCGCCCGTGAGTTCTCGGTGGTGTAGGGCACTGAGGATGCCGATGACAGCCCAGAGCGCCGGATCGAGGTCACCATGCCACTCGGCTGGCCTGATGGGCGGACCCTCGGGATCGATTATGTCTCCGGTGATGCGCATCCATCCGCTCATCGCAGAGGCGACGGGCGCAAAACTCGGACGGTCACGGTATGGGCCATCGAGACCGAAGCCGCTCAGAGCAGCGTAGATGATGTCGGGCTTCACCTTCCTCATCTCCTCGTAGCCGAGGCCGAGCCTGTCCAAGGTGCCCCGCTTGAAGTTCTCGACCACAACATCGGAGATCTCGAGGAGCTGGAAGAAGATCTTCTTCCCCCTCTCGCTCTTCAGGTTTATGGTCATCCCCTTTTTGTTCCTGTTGAGGAACATGAAAGGCGAGCTCTCACGGTTGACGAGCGGCGGATAGAACCGCGACATCTCGCCCCAAGGAGGCTCGACCTTCACGACCTCGGCGCCCATCGACCCCAAAATCATCGTAGCGTATGGCCCGAAGTAGACGTGGCTCAGGTCTAGAATCCTTATCCCCTTGAGCAGTTCGCTCATTAGATGATCACCTCATAATCTCTTCGATGGTGGAGGATTGTCGTCTGGAACCCCTTTCGGAAATCAAATCGGCAGTGAAAAATTTCAGAGCTAACATATCTCTCCACCATCCATGGACAGCAGCTTCTCCCACTCGGATGTCGTCGTCTCCTGGATCGCTGAGACCTCCTCATCCGTCAGGTGTCTGAATCGGCCCTGCAACCCCAGCGCCTCAGCGACGGGCTTGAGTTTTCGAGGTTTGTAGGTCACCCTCAGATGCCTTCCATCCAGAATCTCATACAATGGCCACAGCCCAGAATCGACCAACATCCTGGCAACCTTTATAGTATCCTTGGGATCGAAGCCCCAGCCGGTGGGGCACGGGCTGTTGATATGCATGTATCTGAAGCCCTTCACCCCTTTCCCGTACATGATCTTGGCAGTCAGGTCTTCAGGGTATGCGACTGAGGCCGTCGAAACATAGGGCACCCTGTGCAGAGCAAGGATGAACGGGACATTCTTCCTCCGTTCTCCTTTCCCCCGCAACAACTTGCTTGGGGGCGTGGTCGCCGTCCGTGCGTATTGGGGTGTGGCGCTGCTCCGCTGTCCTCCAGTGTTCATGTATGCTTCATTGTCGTAAGTAAACCAGAAAATGTTCTCGTTCCGCTCCGCCGCCGCAGAGAGCCCCTGGAAGCCGATGTCAACGGTCCCGCCGTCGCCAATCAGCCCCGCAACCACCACATCCTCCCTTCCAATGATCTTATACCCTCTCGCCAAACCCGTCAGGAAGGCTCCAGCCCCCTCGAAGGCAGGGGCATAGAAGCTGGGGACGCGGATGTTCATGAAGCCCGGTGCGCAGGAGGCCACCTCCACGCGGAGAGAGTTCCTGCCTATTGCCTTGTAGACAAGTCGACCGACGGTGGACCCAGCACATCCCTGGCAAGCGGGGTTGCCGGGCCATTCGGCCTCCTCTTCCGGTATGTCCATTATGCTCATCTTCTTACTCAATCTCTCAACCTCCTAAACCCACTCCACCAAAGATTCAACCCTCTCGCCCCTCGCTGCTTTGAGCGTCCTGTTGGCAATGTGCTCGATATCCCTGACCCGAACCTCGTTTCCGGCCAGACCTGCATGATAGCTGAGAACTATGGGTCGCTCCTCTTGGTCGTACAGCGAGCTCCTGACAGAAGCGAAGACGATGCCCCCCTCCCCGAGGGAGATGTTCCTGTCGATGACCCCGATGGCTTTACATCTTTCTCCGATGCTCTGGAATTGCTCCGTCGGAAACGGCCTGAACGCCTTCAACTTAACCAAGCCTATGGACTTGCCCTCATTCTGCAACTTGTCTATTGCAGCACGTGCAGTGCTCGCTATTGTGCCCATGGCCACGATGACGGCCTCAACATCCTCGCATCTGTACTCGTCCACGAGGCCGCCGTAGCTCCTCCCAAACCTCTTGCCATACTCCGCGTCTACCTCATTGATGACCTGCTTTGCTCTCGTTATAGCCTCCTGATGTCCCCTCCATCTCCATTGTAGGTCGTGTCCCGCTCCCCATCGTACCATGGTCAGATGGGAGAAGCTTTCGTCTGCCGGATATGGTGTGAAAGGCTCGTTGATGCCATGCCCCTCATTCCAATGCCTCTTGTAGTGCTCGATATCCTCATCGAACTTTTCTGGAAGCACTGGATAGAGGCTCTTGTAGGGCGGGAGGAAGTCGTCGACCGCCTCCTGGTCAGGTATCTCGACGGGCTCTGCGGTGTAGCTCAGGACGTACCCGTCGAGGCCAAAGGCAACGGGCAGCCTCACCCGCTCATCCTCAGCGATCTTGTACGCCATAATGCCAGTGTCGAGGACCTCCTGGTTGTTCTCGCAGTAGAGGTGGATCCAGCCGGTGTCCCTCTGAGCCATCAGATCCGTGTGATCAGGCCCCATCGTCCTCACACCCCTGTTCGCGACTGCCATAACAACGGGGAGCCGATATCTCGCAGCCCCATGCAAGGCGTGATGCATGTAGAGCAATCCAGGACCGGATGTCGCTGTGAAAGCCCTCGCTCCAGCGATGGAGCCCGCCATGCATGCGAGCTGGGCGGTTATTTCACCCTCCACGTTAACGAACTCGGCCTCCAGCTCGCCGCTCGATACAAACTCGGAGAGGTACTGGACGATCGTTGTCTGCGGCGTAATCGGATAAGCCGCTATCAGGTTTGCTCTCGAAAGCTTCACGGAGTAAGCGACCGCCTTGTTACCGACCATGACCTCCGACTTCATTCTAGATCTCCTCCTTCACCATGGTGATCGCGTCCACAGGACACTCCTCAGCGCATATGCCGCAGCCCTTGCAATAATCATAATCTACATCCGCCTTGCCCTCGATCATGCTGATGGCGATCTCCGGACAGTAGACCCAACACCTCTTGCAGCCAACACACTTCTCCACATCGATGACGGGATGAAAAACACGCCAGTCGGCGACCTCCCTCGAATAGGAGATCAGAGGCTTTGTGGATTCTCTCCTCTCCTTCTCAATCTTAGTAAGCTCGGAAGCATCCATGGGTACGGACACCTCCTTGAACGCCCTACTCAAAGCCTCTATGTTCGACCCAACAATCCTCTCTGGGAATTCGACCTTGATGGCTTTCTCCAGCGACCCCAACTCGACCAACCCTGATATCTTCGCGAAGGCACCGAGTATGGCTGTGTTGGTGATTGGCCTGCCAATAGTCTCCAGTGCTATCTTTGTCGCATCGACTGTGGCGACCTTGAAATTGCCGGCAAGGCCTGTCTCCTCGTATGTGCTGGGGTGATTCACGAGGACCAGGCCTCCCTCCTTCAATCCATTTGTCACATCGACAGTTTTCCCGAGAAGAGGGTCGAGCACAACCACGATATCGGGCTCATGGACGAGGTCACGTTCCCTGATACGACTATCATTGACACGGCAGAACGCCACCACCGGCGCACCGCGTCTCTCAGTCCCGTACATCGGGATGGCTTGGGTGTACTTGCCTTCGAAGTGGATCGCTGATGCTAGAATCCTAACGCCTGTTACTGCACCTTGCCCTCCTCTACCATGGAATCGTATTTCAATCAAAGAAAATCAACCCTTCTGAATGAGAAAATAGTTATGATTTTTTAAACTTTCTCGGCGCGCTAATCTTACGTTCCTCGAAGATACGGATGATCTAGTCTAAATTCTTCGATCATATAATGGAGAGACGCCGACAGACAACTTTACGACGCACTTTCACACCTGTGGAAAAAACCTTAATCTTAAACGATTCGCCGAGACCTGTTCAAGGTCTTTGTCTTCCAGGAATTTTTCACGAGATTAGAGGAATCACCATAGCCGCAGGCCGCGCATCTCTTCTTCCTTATGTGGTAGGCCCTGCGCCCGCACCGTCTGCAGCGGATGTGCACCCTCTTCGCTGTGTGTATGGCTGCTTTCGAAGGCATCAGTAAAGAACTCCAAGTTCACAATCTACGGAGGCGGCGAGATCATGATGACGTTGTCGCCGCGGAGAATGATAGTGCCTATCATCTCCACGTTCTCGGGGTCGCTAATGTTCTCAGCGTCCTTCAACACCAGATTCACGTGCTGGTCGAACCCCTCAAGCAAACCACGCAGAATCCTGCCTCCCCTGAGCTTTATTAGCACAGTCTTCCCAAGGCTCCTCTCAAGAACCTTCTCGATCATCTCAGCCAATCCACATCACTTCTCGCCCAACATTCCCGATTTTTTCCCCGCGGAGCATTATTCGAAATATGATACTCCACTATTAAAAGTTTTTATTCCCCAACAGCATCCGAGAACCTATAGGCTAACCAACGGGAAGGATTTCAAAAAAAGGGAGAAAAAGTCTCCTTCACGGAGAGGGGAAGTCGCTTTATAGGCGGAATAACTCAAAAGATTTATTCTCCTGCACATTAAAAAAATAAAACAATGTTGGAAGTTAACGTGTAAGATAATAAATATTTTAAGTCTTAAGCTGCGTTAGTCGCTTGGAGGGGTAGTGATGGGTCAGTTAAAGCGCTTTATGGACTGGTGTAGAGAGCAGAGCATGATCAAGGTCCACCGGTATCGTTCCAGCAACATCCTGGTCCTAGTGTTTTTTTCCATCGTCCTCAGCTCCGTAATCGCAACGTTGGCCTGGCATCAGGCGGCTACTACTTTGGCCATATTGACATTGGGTACGCAAAAGACTTGGAATAGCTTTGATTTGGCTGAAGATGTATGTTCAAGCGTGAACGGGGTATATGTCGTCGGCTGGAAGTTTGATCGATCGCGGCAAGAGACCAACGCCTGTCTGGCAAAATTCGATAGAGAAGGGAATATGATCTGGAATGCGACATGGACGGATGAACAGGGTGCACATGGTCGCGGCGTGGGCTGCAGTACAAACGGCGTCTACGTGGTGGGAACAGCAAGAAACGCATCCCATATAGACTATGCCTACATCATCAAATTCAACGACAGAGGCGAGCAACTGTGGAACAGGACGTGGAACCGCATCGGGGACCTCACGACGCGTAGTGTCCATGCAATCGATGAAGCAGTCTATCTCATTGGAGACGGGAAGCTCGCGAAGCTCGATGCCAATGGAAACCAGCTCTGGGAAAGTACAACAAATGGGCGCGCCTTGGATGTGAGCTCAGATCGCATATATGTTGCCGGGTCCACCGGAAAAGGGGCTACGGGAGGCAGTGATGCATTCATAGCCGCGTTTGACTTAGATGGAAATCAGCTTTGGAACACAACGAGAGAGTCGATAAAAGGGGATGTGGCTAGCGGCGTGTGTGCAACCCCGGAAGGCGTCTACATAATCGGAACAGGGACTAAAGGATACACTGATCTGAGATTTATCACCAAATTCGATCTCGACGGAAACCAACTTTGGGATAAATCATGGAAAAAATCCCTTGGGGGAACTTACTTAGACATCTGTTCCTATAAAGGGTACATATACACAGTCGGAGCCATGGGAAACTCCCCCACTCTGTTCGATGCCCTCATCACTCAATTCGATGCAGAAGGCAACATGATCTGGAATACGACATTCGGGAAGCCGGAGAGGGAAGATTATGCCGCAGGAGTATGTGTAGATGTTGATGGAATCAATGTGGTGGGAACCACGGAAAGTTTCACCCTCTGGGCTGATCGAATGGCCTTTCTACTAATTTACAATACAGAGAAATGAGTTACACACTGTAGAAAGGATGAATGTTAAAATCGTTGTCGCGCGCCAAGGTGTTGCTAAATTCCTTGAATTTACATTTTCTTGCACATACTCGCTAAATTGACCGGTCAAGTAGAGGGCTTGACGTGATTGGAATGCAAAAAGGTACAATATAGCAACGCGCTGGCGCGCGTTCAACTCCTTAACTATCATCCGTATTGAGATTAAAATTTTGGTCTATCGTGCACAGGCCCTCGACTTAGCCGTCTATGCCGCAGAACAAGCTCCACTGTCACCCCGAAGACTCATGGCCAGAACAATCTAACACCATTTTACTTCGGCATACGCAAATTTACAGGTAAAGATTTATTAACAGGAGTTCGACCTACTCTATAGCCTCTGCTAGGTTTAGACGGCTTTTAAGTCGGATGAGGACCTTCGGCACGAGGGTGAATCGAATTTAAATAAGGTGATTCAGGAACACTTGTTTTCCGTCACATGTTCGATATGTTTAGCATATAGGTGAAAGAGAATGCTTCTCACAGATCAGGATTATTGGGAGGTTATGAAGGCCTTCTTCGCCGAGGAGGGGCTTGTGAAGCAGCATCTGGACAGCTACAACGACTTCGTCCAGAACACCCTCCAGCACATCATCGACGAGATCCAGGGCATCACCATCGATGTGCCGAGTCACAGCAGCGTCTACCCGAGGGAGACGCGGATAAGGAACATGACATACGCGGCACCGCTCTATCTGGACGTCATACTCAACGATGAGGGGAGGGAGACCCTCGAGTGCGTGAATATAGGCGACCTGCCCATCATGGTCAAATCGGAGCTATGTCTGCTCTCCAAGCACACGCCAGAGGAACTCGTTCTCATCGGCGAGGACCCTGACGAGGTCGGAGGCTATTTCATCGTCAACGGCTCGGAACGCGTCGTCGTCTCCCTGGAGGACCTTGCGCCCAACAGGGTGCTCATCGAGATCGATAACAGAGGATCCAGGCCCGTCTATCGCGGCAAGGTCTTCTCGACGACGGTTGGCTTCCGCGCTCGCATCGAGATGACCCTCAAATCAAAGGGGGAGATGGTCGTATCCATTCCTGGCGTGCCCGTCCCAGTCCCTTTCGTCGTCCTGATGAGGGCGCTGGGGGTGGAGACCGACCGAGGGGTCGCAGAGATGGTCTCACTCAACGACGAAATCCTGAACGAACTCGAACCCTCCTTCAGGGCCGCTACCGATATCCAGACAGTCGACGACGCCATCCTGCACATGGGGAACAGGGTCGCCTTCGGCCAGGTCAAGGAGTTCAGGATGAAGAGGGCGGAGACCATCATAGACCGCAACCTCCTCCCTCACATCGGCAGAGAAGCCAAGGACAGGCTGGACAAGGCCATATTTCTAGGTGAGATGGCATCCCGGATCATAGAGTTGAAGCTTGGGAGAAGGGAGGAGGACGACAAGGACCACCTCAAAAACAAGAGGATAAAGCTCGCAGGACCCCTTCTCGCCGAGCTCTTCCGCAGCGCATTCTGGAGCCTCTACCGCGACATGCGCTACCAGTTCCGACGGATGAGCAGCAGGAGGAAGGGCGTACTCATCTCCGCAGCCGTCCGCCCCGGCATAATCACAAGCCGCCTGCAGCACGCCCTCGCCACAGGCAACTGGCGACGCGGCCGGGTAGGTATGACGCAGCTGCTGGACAGGACCAACGCCCTCTCGACACTGAGCCACCTGCGGCGGCTCCAGTCCCCACTCAGCCGGAGCCAGCCCAACTTCGAGGCTAGAGACCTCCATTCGACCCACTGGGGCAGGCTGTGCCCCAACGAGACACCCGAGGGCGCTAACTGCGGCCTAGTCAAGAACCTGGCCTTGATGGCCAGTGTCTCAGTAGGCACCGACGCGGAGAAGGTGAAGCGGACGCTGCTCCATCTAGGCGTCATCCCTGCAAAGCTGGTCGATGAGAGGATGAAGCACGAGGGCGCAAAGATATTCGTCGAGGGATATCTACTCGGTTACACTACTTCACCCGACGAGCTCGTTGAAGCGATGCGGGAGATGCGCCGTCGGGGAGAGGTCAGCGGCGAGATGAACATCTCCTACTACGGGGATCACAACGAAATCTACGTCAACTGCGACGAGGGGCGTATCAGGCGGCCGCTGATAATAGTTAAAGAAGGAAGGCCCCTCCTCAAAACCAGGCATGTCCGTAACCTCCAGATGGGACGGTGGCAGTGGAGCGACCTCATCAGGGAGGGGATCATCGAGTACCTAGACGCCGAGGAGGAGGAGAATGCGCACGTCGCCGTGGACCCCACAGAGGTCTCTGAAGATCACACCCACACGGAGATCTGTAATTACGCCATCCTCGGCGTCACGGCTTCCATGATCCCGTACGCCGAGCACAACCAATCGCCTAGAAACACCTACCAGGCAGCGATGGCGAAGCAGGCACCCGGCGTCTATGCGCTCAACCACAGGGATAGGACCGACACCCGCGGCCACATACTCCACTACCCTCAGAAGCCCCTGACGCAGACGAAGCCCATGGAGATAACAGGGACAAACGAGAGGCCCTCTGGCCAGAACTTCGTCGTCGCGGTGCTAAGCACCAACGGCTACAACATGGAAGATGCACTCATCTTCAACAAATCGAGTATCGAGAGGGGGCTTGGCCACTCCAGCTTCTATCGGATATACAAGGCCGAGTGCAAGCAATACCTCGGCGGCTCAAAGGATAGACTCACGATACCCGAGGCAGGGATCCGGGGCTACCACGGTGCCGAGGCGTATAGGCTATTAGAGGAGGACGGACTCGTCTCCACCGAGTCCAATGTCAACGGCGGCGACATCCTCATCGGACGAACAAGCCCGCCCAGGTTCATGGAGGAGTATCGGGGCTTCGAGGTGAGGGGCCCCCAGCTCCGCGACACATCCATCGGCGTGAGGCCGACCGAGGAGGGGGTCGTCGACTCCGTCTTCATAACAAAGGACATCGAAGGCTCCCATCTAGTCAAGGTGAAGGTGCGCAGCCACCGCGTACCAGAACTCGGCGACAAGTTCGTCTCCCGCCACGGACAGAAGGGAGTCATCGGCATGGTCATTCCACAGGAGGACCTACCCTTCAGCGCCCACGGCATCATCCCCGACGTGATCATCAACCCCCACGCTTTCCCCTCGCGAATGACCGTTGGCCAATTTCTAGAGTCCATCTCAGGCAAGGCAGCGGCCCTACGAGGCGAGATGATCGACGGGACACCCTTCAGCAACGAACGCCTAGATTCCCTAACCGAGAGCCTTGAGAGGCTCGGATTCCAGCCGGGCGGTCGCGAACTCATGTACGACGGCCTAAGCGGGCGGAAGTTCGAGACCGAGATATTCATCGGAGTCATATACTACCAGAAGCTCCATCACATGGTCGTCGACAAGATACATGCCCGGGCCCGCGGACAGGTCCAGATGCTCACCCGCCAGCCGACGGAGGGGCGGGCGAGGGGCGGCGGCCTCAGGTTCGGCGAGATGGAGCGGGACTGCCTTGTTGGACACGGTGCTGCGATGCTCCTCAAGGACAGACTTCTCGAGGAATCCGACGCCTACACAATCTATGTCTGCGAAGGATGCGGCAAGCTAGCCTACTATGATGTCAGGCAGCGGAAGTATGTCTGCCCCATCTGCGATACCAGGGGGGGAGTGGAGTCGGTCACCGTATCGTACGCGTTCAAGCTGCTGCTTCAGGAGCTTCAGAGCCTGTGCCTGTCCCCTACGCTCCAGCTGGCGAAGGAGGTTTGAGGATGTCAAAGGTCATAGATGCCATCAGGTTCGGCATCCTATCCCCCGACGAGGTGAGGAAGCTCTCGGTCGTCGATATCCAGACATCCGACACCTACGACGAGGACGGCGCCCCAATCTTGGGCGGCCTCATGGACGGGAGGCTGGGGACACTCGAACCCCGCCAGCGTTGCCGCACCTGCGGAAACATCGCCATCAACTGCTCTGGCCATTATGGCCATATCGAGCTCGCAGTCCCCGCCGTCCACGTCGAGTTCGCGAAGCATATATACAGGCTGCTCTCGGTGACATGCAGGAACTGTGGCCGCATACTGCTACCAAACGACGAGATCGAGGAGCTTAATAGGTTAAGCGAGGAGGAGAAGAGGCTCTTTGGCAAGGTCACTGAGGATGTAACGAACACCATCATAAAGCGGGCGAAGAATTTCAAAAAATTCAAGGAATGCCCCAACTGCGGCATGATCCAGACGAAGATAAAGTTCGCCAAGCCCACGAGCTTCTACGAAGTCGAAAAGGAGGAGATGGGATCCGAGGATCAGACCATCACCGAGGAGGTGAGCCGAAGGCTCACGCCGAACATGATCAGGGAGTGGTTCGAGCGTATCAGAGACGAAGACCTCGAGCTCCTAGGCTTCGAGCCCAAGGTGGCCCGGCCAGAGTGGATGATCCTCCAGGTGCTCCCGGTGCCTCCGGTCGATGTCCGCCCCAGCATCATCCTCGAGTCGGGCATCAGGGCAGAGGATGACCTAACGCACAAGCTAGTTGACATCATCAGGATCAACCAGCGGCTGAGGGAGAACATCGAAGCCGGCGCCCCAACCCTCATCATCGAGGACCTCTCGGAGCTGCTCCAGTACCATGTCACCACCTACCTGAACAACGAGGTCTCGGGCATACCACCTGCCCGTCACCGGTCAGGGCGAACGCTAAAGAGCTTAGCCCAGAGGTTGAAAGGAAAGGAAGGCAGGTTCAGGGGTAACCTATCCGGGAAGAGGGTCGACTATTCTGCTAGGACAGTCATCTCCCCAGACCCCAACATCGATATAAACGAGGTTGGAGTCCCCGTGCACATAGCTGTCCGCCTGACCATCCCCGACATAGTCACCGAGAGGAACATCGAGGAGATGCGGAAGCTCATCGTAAACGGCCCCTACAAGCATCCAGGTGCGCTATACATCATCCGCCCGGACAACAAGCGCATCAGGCTTGAGTTCGTCGCAGACAGGGAGAAGGTGGCCGAAGCCATAGAGCCAGGTTTCATCGTCGAGCGCCACCTCAAGAATGGCGACATCGCCCTCTTCAACCGGCAGCCGAGTCTCCACAGGATGAGCATAATGGCACATAGGGTCAAGGTGCTCCCATACAAGACCTTCAGGATGCACCTAGCCGTCTGCCCACCCTATAACGCCGACTTCGACGGCGACGAGATGAACCTCCACATCCCACAGAGCAAAGAGGCCCAGACCGAGGCCCGGCTGCTCATGCAGGTATCAGACCACATACTTTCACCGCGATACGGTGCACCCATCATCGGAGCCACCAAGGACTTCATCACGGGTGCCTATCTGCTCACAAGGCTCGAAACGATGCTTACCGCCGACGAAGTGGGAAAGCTCCTCTCCTCAACGGGCTACGACGGACCCATACCGGAGCCGACGGTGAGGAAGCCCGAGCCCCTCTGGTCGGGAAAGGACATATTCAGCCTCTACCTGCCAGGCGACTTCACCTTCGTCACAAGAGCCAACATATGCCGACACTGCCCCAAATGCGACCGGGAGGCTTGTCAATACGACGCCTACGTAATCATACAGCAGGGTAAGCTCAGGACCGGCGTAATCGACAAGAACAGCATCGGTGCTGAGAGAGCTGAGACCATCTTCCACAGGATCATCAAGGATTATGGCACTGATATGGGCCGCGACTTCCTCAACGCCATCTGCCGCCTAATCAACGAGTTCCTCTCCCTAAAGGGCTTCACATACGCCCTCGACGAGCTGGAGATCGGCGACAAGGAACGGCTAAGGATCAATAGAGTCCTGAAGCAGATGGAGAGGAACGTGGAGACTCTTATAGAGGAACTTAGGACGGGAAGACTGAAGAGGCTCCCGGGGCAGACCCTTCAGGACACATTCGAGATCCAAGTGATGAACGAGCTTGCCAAGGCACGGGATCGTGCAGGAGAGATCGTCGAAGGGGATCTCGACATATCCAACGCAGGTATAATCATGACACGGAGCGGTGCGAGGGGCTCCAGCTTAAACATAGGCCAGATGATGGGCTCCGTCGGCCAACAGTCGATCCGAGGAAAACGGATCATGCGAGGATACCTGAATCGAACACTGCCTCACTTTAAGGAGAGGGACCCAAAACCCGAAGCACGCGGCTTCATCTACAACTGCTACAGGGATGGGTTGACACCCATAGAGTTCTTCTTCCACGCGATGGGCGGCAGAGAGGGGCTAGTAGACACTGCTGTTCGCACCCAACAGAGCGGATACATGCAGCGCAGACTAATCAATGCCCTGGAACATCTTCGAGTCGAGTACGACGGCACCGTCCGAGACTCCATGGGCGACATCGTCCAGTTCCGCTATGGAGAGGATGGCATCGATCCCGCGAAGAGCGACCATGGTAAAGCCGTCAACATAGAGAAGCTGATAGAGAGGGTAAAGATCTCCGATGAGAAAGGGGCCCCCGCACCCAAAAAATTCATCGAGGCCCAACTGGCCGAGGTCGGCGACAAGCTTACATCGAGCCTTCTCAGCGAGCTGAAGAAAGGACTCCTTGAATCAGGACTGACTAGTGCCGGCGTCGAAGATGTCACAAGCACCGTTCTGAGGAACTACGATTTCAGCCTCGTCGAGCCTGGAGAGGCGGTTGGCACAGTCGCCGCGCAGTCCATCGGCGAGCCCGGTACCCAGATGACTTTGAGGACCTTCCACTACGCAGGCGTTGCCGAGTTGAACGTCACCCTCGGACTGCCCAGACTCATAGAGCTAGTGGATGCCCGCAGGTCTCCCTCGACGCCGGTAATGACCATACACCTTGACAAGAATCACAGGCGAAACGAGGAGAAGGCTCGTGAGGTAGCCCAGAGGATCACATATACCGTCATCGACGACACCATCCGATCCGTGAACATCGACCTGAAAAAGGATGCCATAAGGCTGATTCTGGACCCCTCCAAAATGGAAAACCTCGGCGTTAAGCTAGACGATGTCGAGAAAGTGCTGACAAGCCTCGAGAAGGAGGACGATCTTACATACCTGATCAAGCTGTCAGAGGCGAAGGATGCCGACCCGGAGCGGCTCATAAAACAGATCGCCGAGACCCGCGTAAAAGGAGTTAATGGCATAAAGAGGGTACTCACCATATACGAGAACGGCGAATGGATCATCCGCACAGACGGCTCGAACCTTGAGGAGGTTCTCAACATAGAGGGGGTCAACCCCAGGAAGACCACGACAAACGACATACACGAGATCGCCGAGATACTGGGCATCGAGGCAGCGCGGAACGCGCTCATAAGGGAGGCGGGAAGCGTCCTCGAAGAGCAGGGCCTCGATGTGGACGTGAGGCACGTGATGCTCGTCGCCGACATCATGACCAACTCAGGACAGGTCAAGCAGATCGGTAGGCACGGAATCAGCGGCGAGAAGAGCAGCGTACTGGCACGAGCAGCCTTCGAGTTGACCATCCAGCACCTCGTGAAAGCGGCCATCCAGGGCGAGACCGACCCCCTTAAAGGCGTCATCGAGAACATAATAGTGGGGCAGTCGATGCCCCTGGGAACAGGAAGCGTAGACCTCTTCATGACCATGGGAGGGAAAGGAGAATGAGCAGCATCGACCGCGAGCTAAGGATGGCTGTCTCCACCGGCAGGGTCGGCCTAGGCTCCAAAAGATCGTTGAGGGAGATGAGACGTGGCAGGCCCAAGATGGCGATCATCTCTTCAAACTGCCCAGAGGAGATGAGGGAAAGGATAGAGAACTACGGAAGGCTTGCGAAAATCCCGGTGCTGCGCCACCAGAAGGATAGCCTCGATCTGGGCCTCCTCTGTGGCAAGCCCTTTCCCGTCTCAGCAATTGTTATAAACGACCCCGGTGACTCAAGAATATTAAACCTGGTGAAGGTGGAAGATGCTTAGCAACATCAAGATCACAGAGAACGAAATGAAGTATATGGCGCTACTGGAGAACATGACAGGCGCCACCATCGTTGACTGCATCATCGACGACGACGAGGAGACCATCATCTTCGCCGTCAAGAAGGGGGAGGTCGGCCTCGCAGTGGGCCGCGGCGGAGAGAAGATCAAGCGTTTCCGCAAGATGACCAACAAGCAGGTCGAGGTCTTCGAGTACATCGGCGACCCGGTGAAGTTCATCAGGAACGCCCTCAAACCCGCGAATGTGAAGGACATAAGGCTGGTGGACAGGGTCGACGGAGGACGCATCGCCATGGTCAACGTCGTGACCAAGGACAAGGGCATCGCCATCGGCAGAAACGGTCAAAACATCAAGAAGATACGGTTCCTTGCAAAGCGCTACTTTAACTTGGACACAATCGTCATCAGCTAACGAGATCCTTATTCAAGAAAAGGTACATCAACATAACTTTGTGTTTATGAGACACTCTTGATCTCTTCGAAGGTGAGATCTTTCATATAGAAATTGATTCTAAAATTGGCTTCCAAGTACAATTGGGCACCCTTATCCTCATGATGCTGCGCATGACGCGCTCCCGAGCATCTATCTCTATGAGCCTCTTGTGGACTCGCATCTCGTACTTGTCCCATGTGTTGCTGCCGTCTCCACAGGGTGTCCTCCTGACGGGGACGACCATCCGCTTTGTGGGTAGCGGAATGGGCCCCACCATCTTGACGCCTATTTTCTTAGCTATCCCTTTGATCTCGTCGCACACTAAACCGAGCTTCTCAGTGTCTGTGCTCGTCAACTTGATCCTTGCCCGTTTCACCATGTCCGTATACCTGTCTTGTCGCTGAGGCTGGAACTTAAAGGTTCCGCAGCGGAGGACTCACCAATAGCTAGCTCTCTACCTCTAGGACCACACCTGCTGCGATGGTTGTGCCCATGTCCCTGAGTGCGAAGCGGCCCAGCTGTGGGAAGTCTCGGTAGACCTCCATCGCGACCGACCGCAGTGGCTCGAACCGAACGATGGCTGCGTCTCCGGTCCTCAGGTAGCTCGGATGATCCTCCACAACCTGGCCACTCCTTGGGTCGATTCTGGAGATCAGCTCTGCGAAGTGGACTGCGATCTGCGCAGTATGGATGTGGAGAACCGGAGTGTAGCCCTGGGCGATGGCGGTCGGATGGTGAATAACGAATATCCTTCCCTTGAAGGCTTTCGCCACGGTGGGTGGATTGTCGGTGTAGCCGGCGACATCCCCTCGTTTGATCTGGTCCCTGGCGATGCCTTTGACGTTGAAGCCGATGTTGTCGCCTGGCACAGCTTGGGACATGCGCACGTAGTGAGTCTCAATGGTCTTGACATCGCCCTGAACACCCGCTGGGTTGAAGACGAGGGTTGCGTCTAGCTTAAGCACTCCCGTCTCGACACGTCCGACAGGCACAGTGCCCACACCCCTGATGGAGTAGACATCCTGCACCGGTATCCTCAATGGCTTATCGATGGGCTTCTCTGGGACCTTGAAATCGCCGAGGGCGTCTAGCAGCGTCGGGCCCTTGTACCATGGCATCTTATCGCTTTGTTTCGCAAGGTTGTCACCGGTCCAGCCCGAGCATGGGACGAAGTGGATTTTACCTACGTCGTATCCTACCATTTTAAGCAGCCCTGAAACACCGTCCTTGACCTCCTCGTACCTCTGCTGTTTCCAGTCGACACTTGGATCGTCCATCTTGTTGACCGCAATGACTATCTGGTCAACGCCGAGGGTCTTAGCAAGGAACGCGTGCTCCCTTGTCTGGCCGCCTGGGTTTGTGCCCGCCTCATACTCTCCACGCTTGGCTGAGACGAAGAGGATCGCACCGTCGGCCTGGCTTGCTCCGGTAACCATGTTCTTGACGAAGTCTCTGTGGCCGGGGGCGTCGATGACCGTGAAGAAGTAATTTGGCGTCTCCAGCTTGTAGAAGGCCAGGTCTATTGTGAGGCCCCGCTCCCGCTCCTCCTTGAGCTTGTCGAGGACCCACGCATATTTGAAGGACTCCTTGCCGAGGGCCTTAGCCTCCTTCTCGTACTCCTGTATGACCTTATCGCTAATGGCGCCTGTGTCGTAGAAGAGGTGGCCTATGCCTGTGCTCTTGCCGTGGTCAACATGGCCTATGATGATCAAGTTGAGGTGTGGCTTCTCCTTGCTACTCAATCTGTAAACCTCCTACAGACAGAGAATGGCATGCCACATAAAAAGTTTAGGTTCTCAATTCAAAACAATATATGAACAAATCAAACCTTTTCACAAAAATCAAAATAGGAAGCATTCCACCGATTTTAAACTCGTTGTTGTAGCGTAAGATTTAAACTGGACAGCCCCACACGCCTTAGGGGAGGATCACTTGTCCAACGGGATGTTCGCCGGACGTAGGCTGAAGAGGATACGGAGGAAGATGCGCCTCAAGAGCAGGGACTACGTGAGGCGGCTGAGACGTCGGAAGGAGAAATCCGACCTGCTGGTGGGCGCCCCAATGGGCCGTGGCATAGTGCTCCAGAAGGTCGGCGTCGAGTCGAAGCAGCCCAACTCCGCCATCCGGAAGTGCGTCAGGGTACAGCTTATCAAGAACGGCAAACTCGTCACAGCCTTCCTGCCCGGAGATGGCGCCCTCAATTACATCGACGAGCACGACGAGGTGATGATCGAGGGCATTGGAGGTCCCCGTGCGAGGTCGATGGGCGACATCCCCGGCGTCCGGTACAAGGTCTCGAAGGTGAACGGGGTTCCCCTCAATCTACTAGTCATAGGCAAGATGAAGAAGCCTATGCGTTGAGGCAGACAAATTACACTAACTCACTGATTCTAAGCCTAACAATTAGGTTAGTGAAGAGGAAAAACCGACGTAATATAGTAACAAGCAGCATGCCCTGCGTTATCTATAAGCGATTAGCAAGAAGTTCAGAGATTAACCCATGTGGCTAAAAGTTAAAGGAGGGGACACGTCGATCGTAATAAAATTTCTGAGACCTGAAAAAGCCTTTTATTTAGGTTCACTTATTTGCATCTCTGACTCGTCGAGGAAAAAGTGATAACATGAGTCGTAGCGAAGCTGTCAAGTCCGAGCCACCGAAGCTATTCGGGGTGTGGAGCTTCGAGGACATCTCAGTGAGGGACATGGGTCTTCAGAGGTACCTCAATCTGGACCCCATGTTTCTGCCTCATTCCGGGGGGAGGCATGAGCCTCGCAAGTTCCGCAAGTCCGAGATGAACATTGTGGAGCGGCTCATCAACAGCCTGATGCGCCCGGGCAGCAGCGGCGGTGAGAAGGCGCGCATAACCAATGTTGTGAGAACCGCTTTCAAGATCATCGACCTTAAGACGGGGCGAAATCCCATCGAGGTCCTAGTTAGAGCCATAGAGAACGCAGCCCCCAACGAGGACACGACACGAATCGGCTACGGTGGCGTCGTCTACAGGCTCGCCGTGGACATATCCCCCCAGCGGAGGATCGACCTCGCCCTCAGATACATCGTCCAGGGCATCAAGGCCGCAGCCTTCGGCGACCGCAGAACCCTCGAAGAGGTCGTGGCGGAGCAGCTCATAGGGGCCGCGAACAACGACGCAAGCACCTTCGCAATTCGACGCAAGCTCGAGGTGGAGCGAATAGCCCTCTCCTCAAGGTAAATTTTTTTTGCAAAAAAGGTTTCTTAAGACCCTATTTATAGAAAGCTCCCTACGAGGAAGCCAACAAGCCCACTGGTCATCCATATGAGGACGCGATTCTTCACCCTTCGACTGTTCTCCCTACTCTGATCCCTCATCACCGAGTACGAAGAAGAGATCAGTCCCAAGTCCGTGAGCATGACAAAGGGTACATACCAGATGGAGACCAATCCAAAGTAGAGAGGTATAAAGGAGATGGCAGCGGCCGAGAGGTAGAAGACCGCAGCGGTTACGGCGGCGGTTCTCGGGCTTCTCGCAACAGCCAAGGTTCTGACCCCCCTGGACCGGTCTCCCTCCACATCAACAACGCCCTTAGTCACCTCCCGCCCCGTATTCGACAGGAAAGCCATTAAAGCAAAGAGAAAAGGGGATACAGAGATATTTTGCTCGACAGCTAATCCACCATAAAAAAAGGGAATCGCTATGCAGGTGCTAACGAGGAGATTCCCCGGAAGACCTGTCCTCTTACCCTTTGTAACATAGAGAACAGTAACAGCCCAAGAGAAAAACGCTACAACCAGGCAACTCAGACTCGTCAACCAAGATGAGATTAAACCTATTGCGGTCAGAACCAGCGAAAAAGCTAACGCCTCCCCAGGCATGATCGCCCCGCTGGGGATGGGACGCTGGGGCTCATTAACGGCGTCGATGTCTCGATCGTAATAGTCGTTGATTGCCATCGCGCTGCTAGTGAGCGTGAAACCCGTTACACATCCGAGGATCAGGTTACACCATGATCCGACCAGGTTAACTCCGCCTCCTATCGCAGCCCCCACGAGGACGGCGAAGCCCATCATCATGCTGTTTAGTGGACGGATGATGAGTAGTAGGCCTCTGGGGTCCCTCATTTGAATAACACTTCATTTAGGGGTGGAGGGTATCAAACATATAATGTTCGCGTTTAGCAATACCAGTTCTCCTCGAGCGTAGATAGGAAAAAGGGAAATATGTAATTTAGAAGTCAGATTATTTAGTTCTCAGTCGTTCTACAGTGATTAGGTGCATCCATAGAGGTGGATATCTCTTCTTCGACACACGCTCTGGCTTGTTACCGATAAATTTTTCAAGCCGCGACACCCACTCAGCCCATAGTTCTAGAGTTTGTAACGATGACAAACGAACTGATCAACACCATCTTCGCACGATGGAGCATCCGTAAATACATAGCTGAACCGGTCAGAGAGCAGGACATCAAGACGTTACTGGAAGTTACCATGGCAGCCCCTTCGGCTTCAAACCGCAAGCCATTGCATTTCTTAGTCGTCACAGACCGTAAAAAGTTGGACGCTCTGGCTTACTCCCATCCCTATGGTAAGATGCTCTTTGAGGCACCGTTGTGCATCGCAGTGTGTTGGGACACGCCCATCTCACAGCGTTTTTGGATTCAGGATTGCTCCGCAGCTACTGAAAACATACTATTGGTGGCAGTCGCACTGGGCCTAGGCGCGGTCTGGCTGGGTGCCTATCTCAGTGAGGAACATGTTGCAGCATTAAGCAAGGTGCTGGGTATCCCGAATAACATCGTACCCTTAACCTAATCTCTATTGGTCATCCAGCAGAGCAAAAAGAGCCTCGCATGCAGTACGACAAGGCGTGGGTTCATCGCGAGAAATGGTGGAGATCAAACTGCTCGTGCCTGTGGAATAAAGGATTTATTCATTATATCTCTAATAGTAGAAATAGTCTCAGATATTTCGACCTTTGGGAGTCATAAAAAGGGTGGAAAAAAGTTGTGACAGAACATGATCTATTGGGGTCTAGGAAATTGACTAAAGCCAGTGGCATCTATCCTATTCTTAGACTCCTTAGGTTGACCAACATCAACGATTTCTTCCTGCATTACATTATAATAATCGTCTTTGTCGCCGCAACCTTCACTACACTTGTATCCCAAATGGATGGAAAATTCCCGCTTTTAATTGCCTTCTCGGTTTCATCAGCTCTATTTGGATGCGTTGTAAACGATCTTTTTGATGCTGAAATCGACGAGCAAAATCCAGAGACATCGAATCCATTGGCTAGAGGAGAGATCGGCAAGAAGACTATAGTTTCGATCATTTTGATATTTCTGACCGTCTCCATACTCTTCCTTTCTCTACTTCCTTCAAAGATTGTCCCATTGGGCGTTATTAGCCTAATTATCGACTTTACATACTCGTGGGGGGTTAGGGCCAGGCTGAGACCGATCCTCGATCTCCTATACCATGGAGCCCACTGCGCTATTCCCTTCATTATGGTATATGCGCTTTACATACCATTCGATGGAACAGGTCTGTTTGTAACGGCAATCATTTGGATTGGTGGGGCCATCTCAGAACTCATGCGCGAGGTCAGAAATTACGATTTTGACAGAACCTATGGAAAGACAACGGTCGTGATGCTCGGAGTGAGGAAGTCTCTGGTCCTCTGTTTGGGGCTCATGTTTGTGTGGCTCTCTCTTATCGGGATAGCCTCTGAAAGGATTTTCTTCTTCCCTCTGAAATTTTTCGGTTTCATCGTACCCATCCAGTTTCTCGTTTTACCACCTTTATCCCTCTTCATTCTGATGCCGATAATCAAAGGCATAAAAAACGAAACTTATCAAACAGACACACGAGTGCGTTTCAGAAAAAAGGCAATTTACGTCCTTCTCATCCTAGTCTCTATATCTGTGGCCGTGTTGACATACAGCTCAAAAAGGGTTTACTACGGCGACATGGAATGGGAGAATTACGTTATTGGGCTGGATGTCCGCACAGTCATATCAGGCCCCGATAGCTGGAGCGTGGCCTTTATCAGGTTCAGGTATCTGGACGAGGCGAATCACTACTATCTCCTGATGGATAGAAACGGCGTGTTGGAACTAACGAAGGTCGTGGGTTCCGAGAAGACATTCCTAAGATTCGTGGAAACGGGCTTGTCACCGTTTGACTGGCACAGCTTCGAGATTAAATTATACGGAACATCGATAAATGTGTCAGTGGACGATGTACTCTACTTGGACATCGAAGACGGCTCTCTAACCAGAGGAGTAGTCTGTCTCACGGGAATATGTAGCGCTAGGTTAGCTTTTTTCAAGGAAGTAAAAGTGCTTCCAGTTTGATCTCAAGCGCACATATTTGCATAAGCTTGCAATCCTAGGTGGACTCTGCTGTAGCTGTTTGGGTTAGTTTTATCTCTCCTTAAGACAAGATATTGGATGGAGAAATTCCGTATGCGCCTCAAGGCTTTCTCGATCAGGCAACATGGTGAGAGGAGCCAGTTTGATATCTATGTCTCTACGATGCCCGCATCTCAGCTAATAGAGAGGAGCGCGATCGATAGATGGATACCCGTGCGCAGGCAAATTAAACAATTACAGTTAGTGTTGAGTTATGCGATCCTTTGCAGTTTTTTGAAACCGTCTCTATGGATGAAACGGTACTCAACTCATCCTCAAACCACTCGTAATGGGGGATGGAAGGCAGTAGAGGCTTGAGGAGCTCTGCCGGATGCATGGCGTCCGCTACCCTCGTTCGTCCCACTTCTGGCTCGGTTTAGGCGAAGTATGCCACGCTTTGCCTGAGCTCAGGCTCCCGATGCGAGCAGCGGCGATTGCCACGGCGTGGACGACGCTTAAAATGAGGCTGACGTGGATACCCTGCCATATGAGCCGCCCGAAGGCGAGACGGTTCCTGACCCGTCCAATGAAACCCTCTGTCGCCGCCCTGAGACGCTTGCAGAAGACCCCCTTACACACCGGACCCTCCACGTCGATGCGGTTCCTCACAGTCAGAGCGTCGGCAGGGCTGACCCGATCCTTCATGCGCCTCCAAGCGATGAGATGAGCCAACTTCCTGGCTTTGAGAGCGTCGAAAATGTGTTGGGATTAGAACTGGCTGTCCCCGGCTAGGAGCTCCGCCTCTATGTCCTCGCTCAGAACCCTGTCGAGCAGTGGCTCAACGAGGCCTTTTTCGTTCACGTTGGTCGGAGTTTCCATGGCCCAGAGGAAAACCCTCTATGTCGACGAGGAACAACGACTAGTATCCGAGGATGAAGACCTTTTTTGCCTCTGCCGACCCTGGCGTCGTGGGCGTCCAGGCCGCGGCTGGTGTCATGGGGGTCTCAGCGGCTCCATACAGGGAGGCATGTACTATCCTTGCAGGCGGCTTGCACGAGGCCGACGGCCGTGAGTGGCTGGCTCTCCCTGTGCTTGAGGGCCTGATGTCGGAACCAGGCCTCGATGATGCGGAAGCCCTCGGCCCGATGCGCTTCTTCATCTGGCTGAAGTGGGCCTC
>Ga0111229_113_pt1 | contig 33579 bp, 35 predicted proteins | sample DeeMarSWOR152_54_FD_80383 | JGI IMG/M metagenome (GOLD analysis project Ga0111229, IMG submission 80383) | Crenarchaeota group-15 archaeon DG-45 | reverse complement strand
CGCTCCGCCGAACTGGGTCATCACCCCCGTCTGGCTGATGCTCTTCACCTTGATGGGTTTCTCGCTATACTTGATCTTAAACAAGAGATCGGAGGATAAAGGAACCAGAGTGGCCTTGGGTATTTTCGGAGTTCAGCTTGTCATTAACACGTCTTGGAACTACTTTTTCTTCGGACTGAGATCTTTGCTTTCAGGGCTCATAGTGATCATCGTAATGTGGGTCACGATCGCGATAACTATCGCGGCTTTCTTCAGGGTTTCTAAGAAAGCGGGAGCCCTCCTGCTTCCATACCTGCTGTGGGTCAGCGTAGCGGCATTGATCAACTACTACCTGTGGATACTCAATCCCGCGTAGATTCCACGCATCCATCGCCCCGGAACCTAACGCGAGCAGGGCTCGGCAATCGGCCCGCTGGAGAAGGTTGGGCCACCAGCTTCCGCGGTTTCGCGTAGCCGAAGACAACACTACAGCCGCGGACGGAGCGTGGTTTAACTTCCGAGTTCGGAATGGGTTCGGGTGGGTCCCACGCCCTCTGGCCGGTAACCCATAATCGAGGCCGCGGGCCGCTTGTTTAAAGCTTTCGGTCGGAGCCCAAGTACTCGAACTCGACGACCCACACGGCCCGGTCGTCATCCCATGCCCCGTATATATCCGTCCACTCCCGGCGGAAGGCCTCCAGGGTGGGGAAGCCCTCCTTCGAGGCATCCTCCGGCGTCATGTCGCCGAGGCGCTGCGGGTAGACCCTGAGAACCCTGATCCAGTCGGGGAGGTAGTTGAAGAAGCCCGCCCTGAGCCGGTAGACGCCGCCGGGCTTGACCCTGGGCCTCGACGCCCTGCGCGTCGCGGTCTTGGCGCCAGCAGCGATCATGTCCAAGTGCTGCCTCCTGAAGATGAGAGTCAACCCGTACCATGCCGCCGCCCAGGGGTGAAAAGGGTTGTGTCACGGCGTCGGGCCTGCCCAAGCTCACACCCCGGGAGCGATGCTCGAGCCCCGGAATGCGCGTCCTGTCGCCTCTTGCCCATCGGCCCCCTGCGCAGGCCTGTTGCTCCTCAGCCCCCTCCGCGGAGAAGGGGCGCCCGTCCGCGGCCTGACGTTCAGGCGGCTCGCCTGAGGCTCTGCTCGAGTCCGCTGAAGGCCTCCGCGAACTCGGCTAGGTACTCTACGAGCCTTTCATAGAGCCTCCTGCCCTTCTCCCTCGACGCCTTGGTGGGGTCGCCCAGGACCCCTGAGGGGGCGACCTCCTCCACGAGGAGGGGTATGCTAAGAGGGATGCCCTTGAAGGCGTGGACGCCGTAGGACGAGGTCTCGAGCCCCTCCATGGGCTGCCTCAGGGGCCTCCACTCCGCCCGGCTCATGTCTACGAGCTCGGGGTGGAGGTGGAGCATGACGGAGGTCGTCGGGTCCCCCCCGTGGCCCGGACGCGGGCCGGGCTCTGCCGCATCGTGCTGCGCGAGGCTCTGGACGAGACCCCACAGGTGGAGGACGGCGCAGAGAGCCCCGTGCTCCTCCCTCAGCCTCGTCGAGAGCTCCCTCAGGACGGGGAGGTTGTTCCCGCCGTGGGCGGAGAAGAAGATGATCTTCCTGAACCCGGACCGGATGAGGCTCCTGCAGGCTTCGTCCACGTACCCGCGCAGGGCCTCGGAGCTGACGGTCACCGTCCCGGGGAAGCTCGCGAAGCCCTCCGAGACGCCGAAGGGGATGGTGGGCGTCACGGGGATGCCGGTCCTCCCGCCCACGTCCCTCGAGGCCGCCTCGGCCAACAGGTAGCAGCATCCGACGGGGTTGTGGGGGCCGTGGGCCTCCAAGGCGCCCAGGGGGACGATGACGGTGTCCGAGGACCTCAGCTCGTCCTCGATGGTCGTCCAGCTCTTCTCCTCAAGGTGGAACCGCATCTCGCATCGAGCATACATCTCCACCGGGGTAAAAGAATGTTTGTCCGAGGAGCGGGAGAGGGCCGCCGCGAGGGGGCGGAGCCGGGGTCGCATCACGAAAACGGGCGTGTGTAAATATTTATTAGGAGAGAGGGGGTAGGCGTTCTGTGGCGGGGCCGTGGTCTAGCTAGGTATGACGTCGGGCTCCAGAAAGCATGGCTTCGGGTTTGCTGACCGGAGACGGGATGAAGAGTTTTTGGAGCGGAAACCCGAATGTCGAGGGTTCAAATCCTTCCGGCCCCACCACTATTAAACAGTACAGGCCTCCAAATGGTAATTCAGGTTCGGATTTCACGGAGGCCATGAGCCTTTTCTCCGACCCCAATATAGCATGGCCAAAGCAGGCTCGCTGGTGGAATTATGTTGAGGAGAATGAGACTTTTGCTCTCTGGCTGTTGAATGCTGCCGCTGGAAGTCACACCACTGCTATTGAGCAGGCGAGGGTTCTGGCACGGTTTCTTGACATTATGAATTGGTCGCTGGATGACTTTACGAGGCTCGCAAAGGATGACAAGCGAGGGCTTGAGAGGCGCTTGGAGATATTTGCTCGTGGGCTGGAGTCTCAGGGTTACAAGAGGGCCACGATTAACAACTATTTTAAGGCAATCCGGAGCTGGCTGAGATACAACGATGTAGAGCTTACGCGGAGGATCAAGCTCAGCAAGACCGAGTCCAGGCGCGAGATGGTGCCTTCGCAGGATGATGTAGCTCTAATCCTTTAAGATAGGCCACCCGCCCATTGGATTGGCCGTTTTTACCTATTGATTAGAGAGCCTAGCCTCCAGTAGATCAGCTAGAGAGGCTGCTCTCTCTGGGAGCAGCTGCCGTATCGGGAGGTGATAGGGGCATCTCGCCTCGCATTCCCCACACTCTATGCAGGTATCCGCCTTCTCCAATGCCTCTGAGATCCTCTCCTCGGTCCCGGGCCGCCAGCCCATCCTCTTCAGGAACTGGCTCTCCGCCCGGAGGACGAAGGTGATCGGAATCTCCTGGGGGCATGGCTGGCAGTAGTTGCAGGCCCGGCAGAACTGATCCCCGAGCTCCGCTCGATCCCTCTCGATGAGCTCCAGCTCCTCCCGGGAGAGACGGTGAGAGGCCAGGGCGACGTTGAAGTTCTCCTCAACCTCGGCGGTTGTCATCATGCCGGGGATTGTGACGTCCACGAAGTCCCTGCTCAAGACGAACCTCAGCGCCGTGTTGGCGTTCGAGAAGGCGCCTCCTCCGAAGGGCTTCATGATAACCGTGCCGACGTTCCCCTCCATACAGAGAGGTAGGAGCTCCTCCTCCGGCTTCAGCGTCAGATAGTTGTAGGGAATCATCACGGTCTCGAAGATGTCCTCCCTAACTATATCGGCCAACACCGCCGGATCATGGCTGGTGATCCCGAGGTGTCCGATCTTCCCCTCATCCCTGGCCTCGTATAGGGCCTCCAAGGCCCCACCTGGACCTTTGATCTGATCCCACGCCTCATACGACGAGACGTTGTGCAGCTGGTAGACATCTATCCAATCGGTCCTAAGATTCCAGAGACTGACCTCAAGTTCCTCCAACACCTCGTCAGCTCCCCGCCGGCCCGACTTGGTGGCGAGGAGAACCTCATCCCGAACATCCTCGAGGGCCTTGCCTATCCTCTCCTCGCTGCTGGTGTAAGCTCGGGCAGTGTCATAGTAGTTGATGCCGAGCTCGTGACATCGTCTGACCACCTTGACGGCCTCTCCTTCGGAGATTCTCTGGATTGGGATCCCGCCAAAGCCGAGGACCTTAACCTTCAGCCCAGTTCTCCCTAGGGTCCTCTCCCTAAGCTCCATTTGCCAAGCCTAATGGGTCCATGAAATTAAAATCCACCGGTCTCGCAGATGCAACTGCCCTTTAGTATGAGTGAGTTATGAAGTTTAGTAAACCTCCGTCTACGCTTATCACCTGGCCCGTGATGAAGCTCGACTCGTCCGAGGCCAGGAAGAGGGCGACGTTTGCTACGTCCTCGGGCTCGCCCAAGCGCCGGAGCATTCGCTTCTCTCTGCGGCTGCGGAGGAAATCCTCGGTGTTTTCTTCGGAGCTTTGGACATCCATCGCCATGTCTGTCAGTATCAACCCGGGGGCTATGGCGTTGACATGGATGCCGTACTGGCCCAGCTCCAAAGCGAGACGCTTGGTTAGGACGATCACGGCCGCCTTCGTCGACGAGTAGAGCATATTCCCCGGAAGGGAGGCCGTGCCGAAGCCGGCGACTGAGGCGATATTCACCACCTTTCCGTAACGCTTATCCATCATATGGGATGCCACGGCCCTGGTGCAGTTCAGGACCCCCTTCACGTTCACATCCCACATCGGGTCAAAATCCTCCATATCGAACTCCAAGAGAGGGCCTTGACCCATGTGGACCCCGGCGTTGTTGACCAGGATATCCACCCCCGCGAACCTATCCATCGTCTCCTCCATCATCATCTCAACGGCCCCCGGATCGCTGACATCGGCCTTGAAGGCAAACGCTTCTCCTCCCATCTCATCGATCTTCTCAACAACTTCTTCTGCCTTGGACCGCTCTCTGCGATAGTTCACCACCATCTTCGCCCCTTCACGGGCGAAGGCCAGAGCGGTAGCCCTGCCTATTCCCCGGGAGGCCCCCGTAACGATGGCGACCCGCCCATCTAACCTTCGTTGAGATCTAAACGTCATATCCAAACACACATACCAGAACGGAATATAAGATACTTCTCGTGAGGTACTCCTTTATCCCTCGCGGGAATGCCCGAAAGAAGAGCAAGCAATCTAATGTCGAGTTTCATTGATGCATTGTATGGGTTGGATGATGATTCGGAGTCCCGATTACGCCCTGTGAGTAGGGCTTCGGAGGGCTGAGACATACCGTAGAATAACTCCAGAAGATAGCTGACAGACACCTTTTCTTTACGTCGACATGCAATGACCCTTCAAATATCAGAGGACTTCGTGGATCCAGGATGGGGTCTCGGTCCCCTGAAGCTTGATCTCCCCCGCGGATTCGACCCTCCGACGATTCGTTGAGCCGTCAACATACCCTGAATTGGCCGTATGTAGATAGCGGTCGCGACCCTCTCCCTTCGATTGGAGGGTCCGGGAAGCAGATTTCTTGGAAGGCTACGAGGAATGCGAAGACTTCGTGGAGGGGCTGGCCGGAGAGCTGGCCCAGGCCTTGAGGAGGAGGCTGTACGAGGCTCGACGTCGGTTATCGAGCCATCGTTGAACGGTGCGAGCAGGATGTCGCCGACGCGAGGTCGGCCCTGGCTATGGCCCGGAGAGTGTCGTTGTGGCTCCATAAAAGGGGTGTTAGGGTCTGGCGGTGAAGTGTCCTAAGCGCGGAGGGGAGGCCCGGAAGGTGGCCTTAGACCGTTACTGGTGTGGGAGGTGTAGGATGATGTGGCTCATCCACAAGCTCACAACCTACCCGCCCCCGCGTGCGAATTCAGGTTTTGATGAATACCGAGTTTGATTTAGGGTCTCTGAGGGTTGCTGCCCACCTTGGGCATGGGACTGCGTCTCCGGAAAGAGGTGGGTGGTATGCATCTACTCGCTCAGTGTTGTTTTGGCCTTCCCCATCCTCCTAGCTAAGTCGCATCAGTCAGCGGGTTGTAGGCTTTTAGGAAGTCGTAGCCCGTGAACCCCATCCCCCTCAGGGCATCTACCGCCTCTATCTCCCTTCCAACGGTCGTATCGGGGTCCCGCTCCACGCAGGAGCTCAGGAAGAGCCCGGATATCTGCCCCTCCCTCCAGACCTGCATCGCCACCCTGGCCAGCTCATGCGGCTCCCACCTCTCCCTCCTTTGCCCCCTATCGCGCCTGAAGGAACAGAACCTGCAGTTGTTCTCGCAGAAGCTGCTCATCAGGGTCCTGAAGAGAGTAACGCACCTGTTACCCGCCGCGGCCTCGTAGATGGGCACCGTGTACCTATCGTGGCCCACCTTAGCGGTGAGAAAACGGAGCCTGTCCGCCTTGGACACGGAGAACGCTCACAAGGTCGACTATAAAATCCTCGCGGATACGAGGAGAGGGGACACGGACGTGAATGTGGGAGGAGAAGGCCCGAGCGGCGATACCCGGATGCCGCGGATTCAAATCTCCCGGCCCCACCAAAAATTATTCACGATAGATTTATCCAGATTATTGTGGCCGTCCAAATCCTCGAGCCCGATGTCTGGGAGCGCTATACAGGCCTCAACGCGCTGTGGACGCTGTGCTCAACAGTTTCCCTGAGATCTTTTCCTCGGAACTGTTCCAATCTATTTTTAATGATGCTGAGCGAGACTATCTGCTGGTCGAAGGAGATCGTCATCTCCGGCGAGAGGTATGTGATGCTCGCGCTGCCGAAGGAATCGGGAAATCGCCTCCGGTAATTCTCCTCCCATCTTAAATGATCGCTTATGCTGTGGAAGTTACCAAACAGCAGCAAATTGTGTTTGCCGTGAACTATTTTCAGAGCTATCGGAATATGCGGATCTCTTAACATTTCCCTGATTATCTTATCCCTTGTCTTCTTGATCTCAAACAGCGAATACGTTAGAACATAATTTGGTGGCACAAAAAAATTGGGGAATCTACATACCGGTTTAAATATCCACTCTTCTTTGAGCAATTCTGATATTCTTTTTTCAACCGTTTTTCTATGAAGGCCGGTTTTCTTGCAGAGCAATCTCTTGTTGACTTTAATTCCAACGCCGGAGACCAAACATTTTAATATTTCGAGATCTATTTCATCGATCTCGTATCCGTTTATATTTAACGCGCCTCTATTCTTGAAGTCCTGCTCCATCAGATTTATTCCCGAGCTCGGGTTATATTTTATCATGAGCTGATTTGAAAAATATGAGACGCTCGATACAAGATTCGCGTCTTTTTCGGGCACCCCGTATTTTATCCTCAGAATCGAGGGGAGAGATTCAACCCATAGCTGGTAGCTCGTGATGGTCTCATGGTAGACGAACAGCAGGGTATCGTACTCCCCCTGTCGGGACTTGAACGCGGCGAAGATATAGGGGTCCTCCTTGACCCACCTCTCAATCTGTTCATTCTCGGGCAGATCCAATTGAATTACCACTAATAAAGGGTAGACCTTGAACAGCCCGATGAAGGGAAATACGGGCCGATCGACTATGTTGTAGCTGAAGAGGTTCTCGACCTTTTTCTTTATCGTATTCCGATGTCTGTTGAGGACCCTGGAGAGGGCGCTGAGGTTCACGCTCAGCGCGTCGCCCGAAACGAGGCCCTCCAGCAAAACGAGGTTCTCTCGATCCTCGAGCAGGTCCGGCATTCCGTATACCTTCTTCGTCGATATTAATATTTTTTATGGCTCAATGTATCTACAATGCTGAAAGACAACGCCGTCATAAAGGTTTACATAGTAATTTCAAAGTTATTTTTACCTATAATGTTTAAAAATTCGGCTTTGCCAGGGGGATGAAGAGGAGAAGCGGGGAAGGGGACTCTAGGGGAGTGTTTTTTCGAGGCCCATCATCTTCACGCCCGTCATCATCGCTGCTTCCATCGTGAGCGCCCTGAGGTCGTCCCTGTCGAGGTCGTGCACGCTGTTCTTGCCCGTAAGCATTGTCAGGTTCTTCAGCTCGTGGGTTATCGAGTTTACGTAGTTCGCGGCCGCGATCGCGCTCTTTTCGATGTTGAGCCTAGCCCTGAGAGCCGGGTCTTGGGTCGAGATCCCCTGTCGACATATGCCCTTCGCGCACTGTCCGCAGTTTGAGCAGCCCATCGTCACTAGGAAAGGCGTGCTTATGCCGACCAGATCCGCTCCAAGAGCCAGGGCCTTGGCTATGTCGGCCCCGTTTCGGATGCCGCCGCCGACGATGAGGGATACCCTGCCCCTCAGGCCCGCCTCCTCCAGGCCCGCCGCCGCTTGGGAGACGCAGGCGATCGTGGGGATGCCCGCGTGCTCGGTCACGACGATGGGCGCGGCTCCTGTCCCGCCCTCCATGCCGTCCACCCATATCGCGTCGGCGCCGGCCTCGGCGGCCAGGATCACGTCTTCCTTTACCCTGCCGGGCCCGAGCTTGATCCCTATGGGCACCTGGTAGTCTACCACGTCCCTTATCATCTCCACGTGTTTCGCCAGGTCTCCAGGCCTCGTCATGTCCAGGTGGTAGGCGGGGCTGAGGGCGTCGGTTCCGATGGGCAGGCCCCTGATCGCTGCGATGTCGGCCGTGACCTTTTCGCCCAGGAGGTGGCCGCCCATGCCCGGCTTCGCGCCCTGCCCTATCTTGATCTCTACCATGTCGCTCGCTCGCAGATATTCGGCCGATACGCCGAATCTGCCCGTCGAGTACTGCACAACCAGCCTGTAGGCTTCCTCCCTCTCCTCGGGGATGAGCCCTCCCTCCCCCGTGTTTGTCGGGATGTGCACGATCTGCGTCGCCTTCGCGAGCGCGATCTTCGCCTCTCGGCTTATGGCGCCGTAGGACATGGCGCCGATCATGATGGGGACGTCGAGCGCGAGGGGCCTCTCGACATCGGGGTTCTTCGCCCCGATCACGGTCTCGGTGATGCATTCTTCCCTGTAGACGTCCCTGGGCGTGAAACTCAGCTGGGCGGGCACGATGAGGAGGTCGTCCAGGGTTGGAAACCTCCGATGGGTTCCCGTTCCGCTCACCAAGGCCTTTCCGGTCGATGCCCGCTCCCGTATGTCGTCTATGGTGTCGAAGGTCCAGATCCCTCTTATGAACTCCTCCGGCTCGGTCGGCCTTATCTGGATGGCGTTCGTGGGGCAGATGTCCTGACACTCTCGGCATCCGGTGCACCTCTCCTCATGGTAGGGGTAAGGCGTCGAATAAGGCCCCTTCAGCCTTGCCTCAAGCGCGTCCACGGGGCATATTTTCACGCATCTCAGGCAACCTATACACCGATCGTAGTTATAATGGACTTCATAGGCCCTTTTCAGTGATCTAACCCTCATTTACATTACAACCTCCTTTTCATCCTTTAATTTGATTACTTTTAAAGCGCATGTGATACAGGGATCATATGCTCTAACGATCATCTCAACCCTATTCAGCCGCTCCGATCTATTTCCTTTGGGGCTTGCGCTGTTTATGTATCTCTTGGCTATGGCTCGCGCGGATTTCTCGATTGGAAGTTGATTCTGTTCTGTTGGTGTTACAATTTTAGCATCTGTTACCTTCCCATCACCTGTGGTGGTATACCGGTGAAAAAGCAAGCCTCTGGGCGCCTCGACGAAGGCGAATCCCGTTCCGGCCTTCGGCTTCACCGCGTCCCTCGTGTGCGTTCCTATCCCTCCTTCAATGATTTCCTGCATAGCCCTGATGCTCTCCTCCATCTCGATGGCACGGGCAATGTTGTATGCAAAGGCGTTCTGAGCCGGTCGCCCGAAGGCCTTTGTGAAGTCCCTCATCATGTCATGATCCCTGGGGGCGCCGTTTATTCTGGCGAGGGGGCCGACCCTTACGCAGTCGTGGGGGTCCATTCCCTCGAGGTAGGGCTGCGCGACGTAGGAGTGGCCCACCACGCGCTTCCTCAGCCTCTCCGAATAGTCTCGAGGTTCGATCGTTTGGGCCCCGCCCTCCCTGTGCTGGAGAATGAGATCGCCGTCGTAGAGAGCAAGCCTCTTGCCCTGTTTCGTATATAGAAAATGGGATTCTATGTCCTCAAACGTTCCGGCCAGCTCCCTGCTTCTATCGAGTATCGTCCAGGCCCGGTCTTTGATCACCCCTAGAGAGTCCCAGGAATTCTTGAGCAGCTTCTCGATATCCTCGATCTCCTCATCCTTCAGGACCTTGGTTACCCCTCCCGGCAACGCGGTAACGGGGTGGATCGGCCTGCCGCCCGCTATCTCGGTGATCCTTTGTCCCACGTGCCTCAGGTTTATGCCAGCGTCGACGAGCTCCCGATCGACCTTCACCAGATCGACCAGCCCGCCTTTGCCATGATCGGGGCACAGGAAGTCGGGGGCGGCCAACATCACGTAATGCAGCGCGTGGCTGTTGATGTTGTTCGCGTGGAGCAGGAGCTCCCTCAGCTTGACGGCGTCCTCGGGGGGCTCGATATCCCAGGCATCCTCCACGGCCTTGGCGGCGGCGATCATGTGGGCGGTGTAACAGAACCCGCATATCCTCGTCGCGAGCCTGGGCACCTCCTCGGCGGGCTGCCCGCGGAGGAATATCTCGAATCCCCTGACGGGCCCGATTATCTTGAACTCGGCGTCGGCCACGTCCCCGTCGCCGTTGAGGTAGAGCTTGAGCTCCCCGTGCCCCTCGATCCTCGTCAGAGGATGTATCTTGATCGTCTCGCCCATTCTATATCTCCCTGTACGCCGCCAGCTGCTTCCTATAGTGGGCCAGGTCGCTCGGCGAGACGCGCCTGGCCTCCAGGGGGCCCAGGCAGCCGTAGCAGGGGGCCCCGGCCTTCGGGCACTTCGCGCCGCACCCCGCGCGGGTCGCCATCCCCATGCAGATCAGGCCTTGATCGACGAGGCATCTCTCTTCGTCGGGTACCACGTCGATGAGCCTCATCATGGGCTCATCTATCGGCGCCTCCTCCGAATCGCTGTTCCTGTGCCTGGGGCACTCATCGCAGATATTTTTCAGCTGGATGACCCTCGGCGCCTTCCCGTTCAGTATGGATAGGACGAAGTCCCTCAGCTCATCGCTGTCCGGCGGACAGCCGCCCAGGGAGTAGTCGACATCGACGATGCCGTCGATCCCATGGAAAAACTCGAAGTGCTCGGGGAGGTCGATGCTCGGCGTGTCGTCGCCGTCGTAGTACTCTCTGAGCAGCTCGTCCCTGGCCACGATGTTGCCTTGGGCGCCGATCCCCCTGTAGCAGGCGCATCCCCCGAGGGCGAAGACCTTGCCGGCCCTCTCGGCGAACCTCTTGAGCTGCTCCTCCTCCTGCGTGGTTAGGACGCCGCCCTCGACGATCAGGAGGTCGACCTCGTCGGGGAGCTCTTTCTCGTCCATCAGCATGTGAGAATACCTGAGGTCGAAGGTTCCATCCAATATCAGGTCGGGGAGCATGTGCAGCGCGTCGAGCAGCGAAAGGTGGCACCCCGCGCATCCGGAGAGCTGGAGCGTCGCTATTCTGACCATCTCGATCATCTAGGGCCTTGATGATGCGGGAACGATCTTCCTGAATCTCCTCATGTTCGCCCTCAAGCCGTATTTCTTGAGCGTCGCCCTCAGAAAAGCCAGGTCGTCGTCTGCGATGCCCTCGCACTTCGAGTTCTTGCCCGGGGACTCCAGCGCCCCATCGAGGTATATCGCGCCCCTCAGCATCACGTGGCCCAGGCCTTTCCCCGCGTTTCCGCAGATCACCACCCGACCGTTCATCATGTAGAGCCCGACGTTATCGCCCACGCTCCCGCCCACGACGACGGTGCCGCCCTTGTTCATCTGGGCGACGGCGTCCCCGGCATCGCCGGAAACGACGATGACGCCTCCGTAGGCATACATCCCGAGCCCCTCGCCGACGTTCCCCTTCACCCATATCTCCCCGTCGCGCGAGTTGTCCCCGACAAAGGCCCCGGCGTCGCCTTCGACCACGATCCGGGCTCCCTGGTTGAGCGCCCCCAGATAATCGCCTGCGTTTCCCCTCACCGTCACCTCCCCGGTTTTAAGGCCCGAGGCGAGTCCGTATAGCTCAGATGCGTGCGTTAGCACAACCTCGTCTCCGTTACGAATCGCCTCTTTGATCCTCGAGTTCGCTTCCCTCAACGAGAGCTTCTCACAATCTATTACTCTGCTCATTTTCATCACCAATTTCATGATCCCTCATCGTGTTAGAATTGGCTGCATACTCGGTTCACTCAAAATCCTTGCAAGGATGTCGGCAATATTCTTTGATGCTTTTTTAAGCTCCGCTGTTAGCTCCTCGCCATACCCTGTATTCCCTGGCTGCACGCCTAGTATCTTGACCTTTGCGTTTGTGTTGATCTTGAGGATTTCAGCCAAGATCGAGAGCGGTATTGCGTGAGTAGATGTGGTTGTCCCTGATATTTCATCATGAGGAATTATTCTTGCTCTTCCAGGCTCAACATCAAGTTCTGCTGCATCTATGATCAATATATGCGTTGGATTGTATTGACTTATTTCTTTTATGAAATCTTCTGGAGCCGTTTGGCATTCTAGGAGTTCGACTTTCCTTGGGACCCTTCCTTTCAGCAGCTTAACTATCTCTATGCCTATTGCATCGTCTCCTCGCATTCTGTTTCCTATTCCCAGGAGGACGGTTTTTTTACTATCTTCAAGCCAAGACCGCATTCGATCACCTAGCTCAACCGTTTCGCACGGGTCGTCAAAAACGGCTGTGAGGCTCATGGGATTTCGACCGTCAATCTTTCGCTTCTTCCGCCAGCCTTTCGACGACGAAGTTCTTGGGTATTTTGAACACGTCAGCTTCTATTTGCCCGAGCGACTGTCGTGCTTTTGGGGTGATCATGAACTGCGGATAATTGCTGGGCGACCAGTCGTTGCATTTGCAGCGAACGACGTACCCCTCCTCCTCCAAGGCCTCCAGTATTTGCAGCGGCTCGATGATGTTTGTGTGCAGGGAGATGTAGCCTAAAGGGCAATAGCAGGAAGCCCTCGACAGGACCTGAAGGATCTTAACCATCTTCGTTTCCATTTCTCAACCTCCACTCTCTTTCAACTAAACTCGCCCCTCGCGAGCTCGCAGAGCTTTGGAGACGCGTTCCATCGCGATGTTGATGGCCACGGCCCTCGGCAGCGATATCGTTTCGCTGTCGATCGAGCCTTTCAGAACCAGCCTGGTATTCCGCCTGATTATTGAGTCGATCAGTGCGAAGGCCTTCTCCGCGCTCAGGCCCGAGCATTCGGCGTGGGAGCCGATCGCCCCCCCGGCGTTCGCCAGTAGATCGGGGATCACCAGGATGCCATTTTTGAACAATATCTCCTCGGCGGCGCTCGTGGTCGGATTGTTCGCGGCTTCGACGACAAGCTTAGCCTTGATGAGGCCCGCATTTTTCTCGGTGATAACGTTTTCAACGCATGCGGGGACCAGCACATCGCAATCAACGCGGGGCAGATCATCCCTTGGCATTTCGGCTGCGCCCTTGCATCTTTTTATGGAGCGGGCCTCGCTGTCCGCGCGTGCGTGTTTTATTGCTCTCGATACATCGATGCCCTCGGAGCTGTAGGCTGCCCCCCAGTAGTCGCTGAGGCCCACAATCTTTGCGCCCTTATTCGATAGATACTTAGCCAGCGCGGACCCCACGTTGCCGAAACCATGTATCGCCACCCTCAGGCCCTCGATCGAACGTTGAATCGGCGCGACCTGCGATAGGATCTCCAGGGTTGTTTCGATCGAGACGCCGACCCCGAACCCCGTGATGCCCAGCTCATGGGGTATGCCCCCCAACCGCTCGGGCTTGCCCGTGGCCGCTTTCAGGTCGCCGATCTCGTTGACGAACGCCTCTATCTCCCTCTCGCCGACGTTCATCGCGGGCGCGGGGACCCATTGGTCCGGAACAAAGTGAGAGACAGCCCTCGCGAAGGCCTTGATGAGGCGTATCTTGTCGATCACGTAGGGATCCGCCGAGACGCTGCCCATCGCGCCGCCGAACGGCAGATCCGCGAGCGCGCAGGTCCAGGTCATCGTTCTGGCGTTTCTGAACAGCTCCATGGGGGTGACGCCGGGCCTTATGCTGACGCCGCCTTTCCCCGGCCCTCTGGCCGTGTTGTCGATGATGACGATCCCCTCCATTCCGATGCACGCGTCGTAGACATGGATGACCTTCTCCGGGCCCCACATGTCCGGAAAAGCCATTACGTTAACGTTCTCGAGCAGCTTCTCGATCACGGACAGCCGCTGCGATTGCGGGCCAGCTGCCAACTCTCGCCGTCTCCAACTATCCAGCTTGAAAAAGACGCTAATAAACGCCGATTACATTTTGAATCTTAAAAATGGTAGAAAAGGGCAATAAACTCCAATTTTCGATGACATTGTTGGAGAAAAAGTAACAAACCAATGCGATAAATAAACATGCATAGAAGATGTGAGTAAATGTCACTTTCGGTAATTTGGAATATCGTAAATAGCTATGTCGTTTAAAAATCATCCTCCTTTTCGCGTGGATTGAACGCCAAGGGCGGGTCACCATCCCAATAAGCGCGTGCGCCTTCGCCGACTTCGGGACGCGGCGCATCGAGATCAACAACGGAGACGGGGAAGGCCCACACGGGGTCTTCGAGATCGACGGGCCCGGGAGCAGGGCGAGGCCGGATATCCGGCACGGGAGGCGCTGCAACCCGACCGAGTTCACCTCGCAGGCCCCGACCCACGTGGAGCCGACGGGCCTCGGCCGCCGCTCGGACGCGATTAGTCTTGATTGGGCGATCTAAGCGAACTATTTAAGGGCCGCCCGATGAAGGTACATGGTTGATATGGTCTACTGCATGAGCTGCGGGGATGCGCTCCCCGAGGGGGCGAGGTTCTGCCCCAGGTGCGGCGCCCCCGCCGAGGTCTCTGAGTGGGACGAGTTCCAGGTCGCCGCCGACAACCTCGTCGGCAGGGTGAAGGAGCTGATACGGGAGGGAAACGTGAGCCGCGTCGTCGTCAGGAACGAGAAGGGGGAGACGCTGCTCGAGATCCCCGTCACGGTGGGGGTCATCGGCGCCCTTTTCGCGCCGTACCTCGCGGCCCTCGGGGCCATCGCGGCCCTCGCGACCCGCTGCACCATAGCCGTGGAGAGGAGAGCCGAGCCCGGGAGCGGATGAGACGGGACGGGGATGAGACCTGGTCTACTGCCATCGGTGCGGGGCCGAGAACGAGGACGACGCCCTGAGCTGCAGGAGCTGCGGCGCTCCCCTGCGCGGAGTCGTCGGGGCGGGCGTCGGACGCCGCAGGGAGGATGAGCTCTGCTTCGGGGCTGAGCGCGGGCTCAGCTGGTTCGGCGTCTTCATCGGCGCGCTTATCATCCTCGCCGGGCTCTCATGGCTGCTGGGCCACGCGCTCTGGGACTGGTTGGCGCCCGCGGCCGCCATCGTCTTCGGCCTCTTCATCGTCTACAGGGCCCTGTCCGGGCGGGGGTGGGGTCGATGAGCGGGCGGGCCGGCCTTGGCCTCGGCGGATTCCTGCTGGGCCTGGGCGTTGGCTGGCTCATCTTCAGGGCCATCGATGTTTCGTACAACGTGCTCGCCTGGATAATCATCTTAGCGGGCGTCGGGGTGGTCGTATCCTCCCTGCTCTCGCGGGGGCGCCCCGGGCCGCCCGTCGGCGGGATGGTGGGGGGGCTGATGGCGGGGCTCATCCTCTCCCTGTTCGTGACCTCCGGGTTCAGCTTCATCGGAGACATAGCGGGCGGCGGGTTCTCGGGGGCCTACAGGGCCGAGGGCGCGAAATCCTTCAGCGGCGCGGCGACGTCCGACAGGATGTACGTGGAGGTCAACAACTTCAACGGCGCCATCCGGGTGTCGACCTGGGACAGGCCCGAGTACGGCATCGACCTGGCGATCAGGGCGAGGACCCAGGAGAACCTGGATGAGCTGAAGATCGACTTCAGGGAGGACATGGTCCAGGGCGAGCTGAGGCTCGTCCTGGGGTATGACATCCCTCCCTTAGCCCATAGCAGATACGCCATAGAGGTGGAGGTGCACGTGCCGGAGGCCGCCGTGATCGACCTCAACCTGGGCTCCAGCAACGGCGAGATCCGCGTCTCCGGCGTCTCGGGCGAGGACCTGAGGCTGGCCACGTCGAACGGGCGGCTGGTGCTCGACGGCGTCCGGGCCGAGGAGATAAGGGGCGAGACGAGCAACGGGCGCATCGAGGGGGAGCTGGAGGCCGGGGAGGCCGTCCTCTCCACGAGCAACGGCAAGATCGAGATCGTCCTCCCCTGCACCTCCAGCGGCGAGTACGACCTGAGGACGAGCAACGGGGACATAGCGATCAGGGTCTCGCCCTCGGAGGGGGTTGGCTACGACCTGGACCTGTCGACGAGCAACGGAGGCGTGGGCATCGACCTCCCGGACCTCGAGTACAGCGTGGACAAGCGGACCGAGAAGCAGGCCCGGACGGAGGGCTTCGACGGCAGGGCCGTGAGTATAACCATAAAGGCCGCCACATCCAACGGCGGGATCGACATCGAGACCTGAGCCCCCACCGACGGGGTGCCCAGGCCCGGGCACGGGCTTCGACCCTGCACCGGAGGTCGGTGGATTAGAGCCCCGTGGCGAAGCTTCGCGTGGGCGCGAAAGTTTAAAACGCAGCATCGACCATCGTTCCAGCGGGCGCCGCGGATGGAGGATCAGATAAGGAAGGCCCTGGAATTTCTGAGGCAGGACCTGAGGATGGAGGAGGAGGCCGCGGCCCTATACGCCCGCCAAGCCGAGGAGATGGAGGAGGGGTGGCTGAGGAGGATCTTCCTGGAGAACGTCGCCGACGAGGAGAGGCACGCGGAGATCTTCAGGTACGCCATCGATAGGGTCGAGTACTCCGCCGCCAACCCGACGGTGTCGACGGGCATCGACGAGCTGGACGACATCCTCTACGGCGGGGTGCCGGAGGGGTACGCCGTCATCCTCATCTCCCCGCCCCTGGACGAGAGGGACCTCCTGACGGAGGGCTTCCTGAGGGACGGCGTGGACAGGGACGAGGCCGTCCTCCTGATAACCACGAGGCTGAGGGGCGTCGCGTCCGGGCTGGCGACGGAGAGGCCGGACCGCTTCTACCTGATGCTCTGCAGCCCCCGGGCCGACCTCATGGTCGGGGACGGGCCCAACGTCCTCAAGTTTCAGGGCGTCGAGAACCTGACCCAGCTGAACATCGCGCTCGAGCGCTTCCTCAGGGGCATCTCGGAGAGGGGCGGGGGGCCCCGGAGGGTCGTCCTGGACATCGTCTCGGACACGCTCCTGACGCACGAGCTGAGGGTGGCGAGGAGCTGGCTGACCGACCTGCTCACGATGCTGAAGGCCGGGGACGCCACGGTGCTGTCGACGCTCGACCCGGACATGCACTCGAGGGACGAGGCCAGGACCGTCATCGACCTCTTCGACGGCCACATGGACATCGAGGAGAGGGAGGCGGACGGGGAGCGGAGGAGGACGCTGACGGTCAGGAGGCTCTACGGGAAGAAGTACCTTGACAGGGAGCTGGTCCTCGACAGGGACAGACTGACCCGGCGATGACGAGACCCGATCCGCACCGCGAATCTCCAGCCAAAAAGCCATAGGGATATGGAACGCGGTTTTCGAACGTTAACGTTATCTAACGGGCCATCGTAACTCCACATTTGATCAGCATGACGGAGAAGAAGCCCATCCAGGGGAGGAGGGTCATCGTCCAGTTCACGACGGCCCCCGTCGGGGAGGGCGTGGGCGTATCCAGGTTCGTGGCCGAGGCCCTGAGGGAGGTGGAGGGGTCCGGCCTCAGGTTCCAGCTGACGCCCATGTCGACGGTCCTCGAGGCCGAGAGCCTGCGGGAGGCGGTGGAGGTGATCCTGAGGGCCCACGAGGCCGTCTTCCGGGCGGGGGCGGAGAGGGTCATCACGGACATCAAGATCGACGACAGGAGGGACGAGCCCCGCGTGATGGAGGACAAGGTGGAGAAGGTCAAGAGGCTGCTCTCAGCCGACCGGTGACCGGATAGGGAACGAGACTATCTCGATGAATTAATCCATCTCAGGCCCGATCGCCGGCTCGGTGGCGGCCCAGGTGGGGCCTCCTGACCGGGCGATCCCGCCTCCGTTCCTCAGCCCCACCGGCTACTCCGAGATCAGATGCGGCGCGACTTCCCGGACCACGGGCTTCAGGGCGGTCAGGCTCTCCTCGAAGGCCCCGAGGATCTTCTTCACGTCCTCCCTGGTCGTGACGGAGCAGAGGATGCCGGGCCTGTGGACGCCCCGGTTGAGCATGGCGAGCTGGAGGTGGCTGGCGATGCGGGGGGCGGCGGCCGCCCTGCTCCTGTAGTCGACGTGGGCCTCCTTCGTCCAGCTTATGTTGTAGTGCCTGCCCAGGCCTCCGACGTGGGTCTCGATGCCGAGGCCGCCCAGCGTCCTCCTCAGGCCGGCCTGGACCTCCTTTGAGAGCTTGTCCATGCGCTCGTACGTGTCCGGCGTCAGGAGCTCGTGGGTGGCGATGCCTGCGGCCATGGTCACCGGGAAGGCGTTGTACGTCCCCGAGAAGCTCAGGCGGGGGCTCCCCGACTCCGGCAGCCTGAGGACGGGCTCCATGATCTCCTCCCTCCCGACGAGGGCGCCGATGGGGAAGCCGCCCCCGATGAGCTTGCCCAGCGTCGTGATGTCCGGGGTCACCCCGAAGAGCTTCTGGGCCCCGCCGGGGCTGACCCCCTGGCTCACGATCTCGTCGAAGACGAGGACGATGCCGTACCTCTCGGTCACCTCCCGGACCGCCTCCAGGAACCCCTCCCTGGGGAGGACCGAGCAGAAGGAGGCGGCGGGCTCCACGACGACGGCCGCCAGCTCGTCCGCGTGCCTCCTGATGGCCTCGGCCGCGGCCTCGGCGTCGTTGTAGGGCATCGTGATCGTGTTCCTCAGGACCCCCTCCGGGATCCCCTCGTGCTGCCTCACGCTGTTCGGGTTCACGGGGGGCCCCGCCTTCTCCAGGGGAGGGGCGACGCTGATGTCCACGGCGTCCCAGCACCCGTGGTAGGAGCCCTCGAACTTCCCGATCTTCTCCTTGCCCGTGTAGCTCCGGGCGACCCGGCAGGCCTGCAGGATGGCCTCGGAGCCTGTGGAGGTGAACCGCACCATCTCCGCGCTGGGCCACCGCTCCACGAGGACCTCGGCCATCTCGACCTCCACCTCCGTCGGCCCGCCAAGAACCGTCCCACATGCGAGCTGCGCCTCGACGGCCTTCATGATCCTGGGGTGGTTGTGGCCGCAGATCAGGACGGCCGCGTTGAAGAAGTTGTCGACCCGCTCGTTCCCGTCCACGTCCCAGACGTGGGAGCCCTCGCCCCGGGCGATGTAGGCCGGGTAGGGCCTGTAGAAGGTGGACAGCCTCGTGCTCCCGCTCGGGATCACCCTGCATGCCCTCTCGTACAGTGCCCTCGACCCCGGGTTCATTCGGTCCCATCTCTGCCTCTCCGATCTCAGGAACTCCTTCTCGGCGCTCATGCCTTTGTAACCCTCCAACCTCGGTTGATTGAATCGCCCTCAGCGGATATAATCATTTGTATGAGGACCTCAACGGCGTTAGGCGGAGGTATGAGCATCGCTGAGGCCATCGAGCTCCCCCTCGGATCGTGAAAACGGAGCATCATAACATCATGTTCGCGAAAGCCGGAGTGGAGAACTTGACTTCACCTGATGCGAAGGGGTCGGGATGGAGGCGCCCCATGATCAAAATGCTCGTGATTCAAGGAATTTCATCTAACAGGCCTTCATTGACGCGTATTAAATCACGTGGAATGCAGCGAAAGCATCCACCTTATCTGTGAGCCCGTAGATCAAAATGCATCTTAGAGTAGAGGGCGGTCGCGGATTATTGGAGTTTAACTTCAGAGCATTCACCTTAGAGAATTCCGTCAATTCGATCGTCCCGCACCCTCTGAGCCATCTTTGATAATCGATATGGAACAATCTTCTTCGATGGAATTTTTCGAGGTTAAATTTAAATAGTATAAAGAATATATCTTTGTCGAGCGAAAATGAGCGAAATGAAGTTCGAGTTAAAGCCTAGAAATAAGAAGCCGTCAAGAAGGTACAGGAAGGGAAGCAAGTACGACCCCATACTGGACTCCTTCATGGAAGGGGGCGAAGATCTTGTCGAGGTCACGGTGGAGGGAAAAGACGCGAACTACCTGAGGACGCAGCTGAACAAGAGGATCGAGGCCCGAGACCTGCAGGCTAAGATCAAGACCTCGGTCGTCAACAACGTCATGTACTTGGAGAGAGCGTAGAGCCCGAATCTATCCACATCACCTTTTTTGAACCCGAGAAAAACACCGACATCCATGACGCCTCGTTGGTTGATGCAGCGGCGCGCCGATCAGCGAGGCCCTCATCGACGCTCGAAGCCGTTCAGGGTTAGGAACGGTCGTTGGCCGTCTCGATGAGCCCCTCGTCGGCGTCCACCTTCACGAGGGCCCCCGTCCTGAGGACCCTCACGGGGTCGGCCTCCAGCCTGTCCACGAGGGGGATGCCGGCGAGGACGCAGCCGGTGGCGATGATGGCCTCCGTCTCGGCGTTGATGATGGCGGCCGGCGCGGTCCCCAGCCTCCCCATCCGGTAGATGACGTAGCTACCCACGGTGCTCCCCTTCCCCGTTGGGAAGACGAACACCCTGCCCGCGACGGACTCGCCCTCGACGGCGTGCCCCGGCTCCGTCACCACCCCCGTCTCCGGGTCGACCCCGCCGTAGAAGCTGACGGGGTCGGGGCTGACGAGGGCCTCCCCCTCGGCGCGGCCCCCGACCACCCTGCGCCCTCGGAGCCTCACGCCGCCGCCTCCACCAGCTCGGCTGCCGTCCCCAGGCGGACGGCGATCCTCATGTCGGAGAGGTACTGGGCGCACTTGAAGCTGTTCGTCGCCGCCTCCCTCCACCCCATCTCCCTCAGGGGCGCCACCACCATGCAGGTGTCCCGGAAGACCCTCCCCCCGGCCTCCTCGATGGCGTCCACGTACCCCCTCTCCGCGGCCTCCCCGTGGACGCCCCGGCTCGTGAAGGCCCAGAGCCGCCTCCGGAGGGCCCTCCCCCTCAGGAGCCCCGCCAGCTCCCGAAGCTCCTCCAGGCTGCAGTGGGGGCACCCCAAGCAGGTGACCGGGTCGCCGACATCGCGGCCCAGGGCGGACGCCGCCTCGGACAGGGCGGCCTCCTCTATGCCGATCGTCTCCAAACCCTTCAGGGCCTCGGGGGGCATGCGGGCGGCCTCGGGGGTCACCCCCTCGATGTGGTAGAGGGCGATGCCGCCGGAGGTGGCGCACGCCGCCCCCAGGGCCTTGAGGGACTCGAGGTCCGGGTTCTCGATGCCCCTGAAGTAGGGGACCGTGGTCCCGAGCAGCCTGCCCGTCAGGTAGCCGAGGGCGCTGTAGTCCAGCCTGGTCCTCATCTCGGCCTCCACCTCGATGACCTTCGCCGGCAGCCGGTTCTCCTCGAGCCTGTATCCGTAGAGGGCGGCCCGGCCGGTGACGGCGCTCGCGAGGCTCGTCGGGCCCGACTCCCTGTTCGTCCTCGCCCCCAAGACGGAGTTGGAGAAGGCCACCGCCGACGACTCCGCCCACGCGACTCGAAGGCCCGGACGACCCTGAGCTGCCTCCCGGCGAAGGCCTCGGGGACCCCCATCTCCCGCCAGAGGTGGAGGTCCATCCCCGCCGGGTTGAGGGTGGCCCTGACCCTGGCCCGGGCGCCCAGCCCCGCCTGCTCCTCCAGGAAGTCGAGGCCGGCGTCCCCCAGGTTCTTATAAGAGACGCCGGAGATGTGGGCGCTCTCGACGGGGACCAGCCTATCTGCGTCGAAGACCTCACCCAGGGCCACGAGCAGCTCCATGGACTTCGCCGCGGCGGGCCCCTCCTCCCCCTCGAGCATGCGCTCCTCCTCCCGGGTCAGGTTCAGGTCCCGTCCCTCCGCCTCGGTTGATCTGGGGGCCGCATATAAATCATCAGGGGGCGCGGCCCTCGTACCGGCCGAGGGTCTCCCTTACCCGGTCCGAGACGGGGATCGCGGGCCTCGTGAAGCCCTCCGCCGGCTTCGACAGGGGCCGGGTGGCGTCGATGCCCACCTTGCAGCCGAGCTCCCGCTCCTGGTCCGATGCGGGGTCGAGGCTTGAGACCCGGACGTGGGGTATGACGAGGAGGTCCTCGTCGCCCCGGAACCGGGTGGCGACGGCCCACTCGACCTGCTCCATGTCGTGGGGGTCGATGTCGGAGTCGACGGCGACGGCGTGCTTCAGGCTGGGGTGGGCGGCGAAGGCGGCCATGAGGACGTTCCTGGGGTCGCCCTCCCTGAACTTATCGAAGCTGACGACGCAGTGGAGCCAGCCGGAGCCGCCGAGGGTCATGTTGACGCCCCGGACCGTCGGCACCACCCCCCTCGCGTACTCCCAGATGCGGGCCTCCTGGGGCATCCCCATCAGCAGCCGGTGCTCCGCCCCCGACGGCAGCAGCGCCTCGTAGAGGAAGCCGTCCCGCCGCATCGCCCCCGCCACCTCGACGACGGGCTGGCGCCGCTCCACGTCGTAGGTCCCGGTGAGGTCGACGAAGGGCCCCTCCACGGCCTCCTCGCCGAGGAGAAGCCTCCCCTCCAGCACCAGCTCCGCGTCCGCCGGGGCGAGGGCGTCAACGTGCTCGCACTCCGTCAGCCTCAGCCCGCCCCCGAGGAGGGTGTTGGCCACCTCGAACTCGGAGGTGCCGAAGGGAGCCGGGGAAGCCGCCGCCACCATCACCGCGGGGTGGAGGCCCAGGGAGATGCTGACGTCGAGGCTGGTGGCGCCGGTCTGCCTCGCCATCTGAGTGATCCTGTAGAGATGGCGGGGGACGATCCTCAGGGTCATCCTCCGGTCGTCGAGGACCAGGAGCCTGTGGAAGGAGACGTTCTCGATCCCGTCGGGGCCCCGGGCGTAGAGGACGCCGGAGGTGATGTAGGGGCCGGGGTCCCCCTCGAAGTGGGTGAGCGCCGGGAGGTCGCCGAGGCGGGGCCGGTCGACGACCTCCTTCACCGGCCCGTCCCCCACCTCGCACGGCGTCGGGTTCCTCAGGGCATGAAGCAGGCACTCGTAGTAGGCCTCGGCCTCGACGCCCAGGGCGCTCAGGATCCGCCTCCCCGTCGACCTCGTCGAAGACGAGGGCCTTTCCGCCGTCCAGCCGCCGCAGGGCCGCGGCGATCTCGAACCTCGGCGAGAGGGGCTCCTCGATGTGGAGGAGGTCGCCCTCCGCCTCGAGCCGATGGAGGAACGCCCTGAGGTCCGTCATGGGCCGGCCTCCGAGGGGCCCGGGCCTCCGCCCCTCAGCCTCCCGGCGAGTTCCAGCAGGGTCTTCCCGGCCGCGCTCCCCGTCGACAGCGACAGGTTCGTGGAGACCAGGGCCATCCTGCCGTGGACGGCCGCGAGATGCTCGCCCAGGAGCTGGCCGATGAGTCTGTCCCTCTCGCCCAGCAGGGGGTAGGAGACCCTGTCGGGGAGGGTGACCGTCAGGGTGCCGAGGCGGGGCTCCTCCCCCTCCCAGAAGAGGGCGATGACGGCGTTCCCGAGCTCCGCCAGGGCGCCGTGCAGCCGTCTGCCCTCGAACTCGGCCGAGCCCGTGGAGAAGTTGAGGCCCATCCTTGGACCTTCAATGCGCGCTCCGGAAGTTAAGGGTTCCCCCGCCCCTGCAACCGTTAAAAGGCCGGCGGCGTAGAAGAGCGCGGTGGGCGCGCTGAGGCTCCTCATCGTCTCCGACATCCACAGCAACCTCCCCGCCCTCCGGCGGGTCCTGGAGGACGCGGGGCCCTTCGACGCCGCCGTCTGCGCCGGCGACATCGTCGGATACGGCCCGGACCCGGGTGAGTGCGTTGGGATGATCGAGGAGCGGGGCTTCAGGTGCGTCGCGGGGAACCACGACGCCGCCGTGGTAACCGGCGACGTTTCTGGCTTCAATCCCCACGCCGCGGGCGCCGTCGCCATCAACGAGCGCCTGCTGGACGGGGAGCGCAGGGCGTGGCTCGGAGATCTCCCAACGGGTCTGACCTTCAGCGTTGAGGGCATCGAGGTCGCGGTGTTCCACGGGAGCCCTCACGACCCGCTCAACGAGTATGTCTTCCCCGTGGAGGCCGGGCTCCGGGCCCAGGCGTTCCTCGACCTGACGGGCGCGGACCTGCTCATCCTGGGGCACACCCATGTCCCCTACGTCCACAGGCTCAGCCGTCGCATGGCGGTGAACCCCGGATCGGTGGGCCAGCCCAGGGACGGGGACCCCCGCGCCAGCTATATGGTCATCGATGTGGAAGGCGGCGCGGCCGCCGTCGAACACAGGCGCGTGGGGTACGACGTGGAGGAGGTCGCGTCCCGGATGCGCCGCCTCGGGCTGCCCGAGATGCTCGCGGTCAGGCTCTTCCACGGCTGGTGAGGATCAGATCGCCCTCGTGGCTTTCTCTCGCGCGCGGACAGCTTCGAGAAACATGTCGGCCGCGCTCGATATACGTGTGGGAGATATCATCTCTTGTGCCGCTTGATGCGCTCCCTCTCCTGCTGGTCGCGCCTATACGCCCGCTTCCTCTGGCCTATGATCCTCGTCCTGTTGAATCGCTGATCTCTGCCGGAGCGCTCCCGATACTGGTTGAGCTCGCTGTAGAAGCTTCGGAAGCTCATCTCCTCATTCAACAGCCTGGAGATCAGATCGTTCAACCTGAGCCTGTCCTCGGTGCTATCCGCCTCGTTGAATAAGTCAGAGTACGTCCTGTACGCGGCCTTCAATTTGAAGTCGTCTATCTCATCGAGCATAACTTTGGAGACAGGCTCCTCTTCCTCTGCCATGCGCGTATCCTCGTCCTGAAAAGGCGGACCTGCTTATATAAACCCACGGTCGCGCGAAACCATTATCGGACATGAACAGGACATCCCTATAAAGCAGCAACGAAAAGGTGAGAAAAAGACATCGAAAAGATAAACAATCCTTAAAATCGAATTTCGGCTCCGCCATGGCGGGAAAATGGTTGAAGTTAGCTGGCTAGCTTTTTACCGTTTTCCCCTCATCTGTTTCTGAAGGGTTGATTTTATGTCTCCTTTTCTCGTTTTGATGCTTTTTATTGGCTCTTTTTTTCCATCTTCCTAATGCTGCCCCGTTTGAGGTAGGATTTCTCCGGCTGAAAGGTAGGTGAACAAAAATTTCATTTTGTTTGAAAAAGGTGTGATACATTCGCGCGCGATTTGGTTTAAGCATTGGTTTCATGCTTTAAGTTGTTTTTACGTCTCTATATACCCCATACGTTATAAGGAAGGAGTGACTCTATATCGCTGGTGAATGTTATAGCCGATAGAAAAATTATATTGCAAGAAATACTAAAGATTGAAGATCAAATTAAAACCATGAGGGTAAATCCCATATACTTAAAAATCAAACAAAGCATTGATTCCCTCGAGCGCGCGCGGGGATCCATTATTGTGTCTATACCATCTCCAGACGATCCAGAAAAAATTTTGAATGTCAGATATCATTCGCGGGAGATGAGGGAAACCATCTCAAGATATAGAGAGCGGCAGATCGAATTCGATGTGCAAATGGATGATTTATATGTTCAAAAGGCTAGACTCCAAAAACAGCTATTTGAGTATACGGCGTAACATGCGCGAGTTTTTTTACCATTTTCTCATTCTCAGCTCTCGGATATTCTGCTTTCCGTCTCCTTTTTCGCGCGCCTTATACGGTTTGAGGCGGGCACAAGCGTTTAAAGGGACGTTTGCTTTAGTAATTGTGCGCATGAATAAGCTGAGTGAAGAAAAAGAGAAGAAAAGTATTACAGCTTTTATAATTGAGAAGTCTATTGAATTACTTGGCTGCACCCCGGATGAAAAGTCGGATGAGAATCTGAAATGGATGTGTGAGAACGGGTACGGAATTAAACAGGTACACAAGCGCAGCCTTTAACGATCTAATCCATCCAAAACTAGGATGTTCTAGGAAGGTAGAAACGGAAAGAGTCTAGAAATAGTACTATAATATGAAAAGAGGTCAAAAAACGGCCCACCAGAACCTGTGGGGGGGGAACGGTAAAAAGCTAACGGTTTAACCTGATAACTTTAATGATTTTCTTAGATCACCTTCAGGACCTTCTCCTCGTGGTACCCGATGATGACCCGCCTGTAGCCCCTGAGGCGGGCGTCGAGCCCCGGGTCCCCCGTGTCCACCGTCAGCGCCCGGAGCCCCCGGACCTTCACGGGCGTCGCGATGACGATGATCCGGTCTAGGCCGACCCTCCGGAGGACCGCGGGGCTGAGGGGCTGGTTCCCCCTGCCCAGGAGGGAGCCCTGGCCGCCCAGGGGAGATAGCACGATCCACGCCTCCCCATCCACGGCCTTGAGGAGCGCCCTCTCGTCGGCGTCCCGCGCCACCAGCTTCCCGTTCCTGACGACGTCGATGCCGAGCATCGTCTTCTCGACGCCGAGGAGCTCGGCCACCGCCGCCACCGTCGAGCCGGGGCCGAGGATGTACGAGGCCCCGGGCTTCATCTCCTCGACGACCCGGGCCGCGGCCGCCTCCTTCATCAGCTCCTCGTCCGCGGCCGTCGCGGCCTTCCCGTTCAGGATCAGCTGGGCCGAGTAGGGCGTCACGGCGTAGCCCCTCAGGGAGGCGGACAGCCGGCCGGCCCTGTACGCGTCCTCGTCGATGTCCATCACCTCCCTCTCGGCGAGGCCGGCCTCCCCGTCGAGGAGCTCCCGGACCAGCTGGGCGGCGGCCCTCGGGGTGGGGGCGAAGACGGCGCTGAACATCTTGACGCCGGCGGGGATCCCCAGGATGGGGACCCGCATGTCCACGGCCTCGACGATGTCCGAGGCGGTGCCGTCGCCCCCGGCGAAGAGGATGAGGTCGACGCCGAGCGCCTCCATCCTGCGGGCGGCCTCCCTCGTGTCCTCGGCCGTCGTCTCGCCTCCGGACCGACCCGCGACCTCGAAGGGGAAGCCCGCCGACCTCAGCTGGTCCTCCCCCATCTCCCCCGACCACGTCACCCACTCGATCTTGTCCCCGACGCGGGTCAGGCCGGAGAGGGCCTCGAGGGCCCGCTGCGGCGCCCATGGCTGGGCCCCCCTTGCCCTCGCCTCCCTCAGGGTCTCCTCGCCGTCCGTCCCCTTCAGGCCGACCCTGCCGCCCATCCCCGCGATGGGGTTCACGATGAGGCCGATCCGCATCCCCTCGACCGCTCCGCTGCGCCTTCCTCTCTTCTTATCACAAGGTAAATAAAAGCCTCGTACACCACTAGGTTGGAGGCCGGGAGATTCCATGGCGGCTGCGAGTTCCAAGCGGGGGGCGGGGGGCGCCCTGGCGGGGGCCCTGGGGCGCCTCGCCTTCCTGCGGGTCCGGATGGGCAGGAGGACGATCCTGGAGGCCGCCGTCATGGGCCTCGTGCTGGTCCTCGCCGTCGTCTTCAGGGTCCTGCCCATCAGGTGGGGCGCGTACTTCAACGCCATGGACCCCCTCTTCCAGTACAGGATGACGGAGTACGTCGTCGAGAACGGGTACGGGGCCTGGTTCACCTGGCACGACGGCCTGGGCTGGTACCCCATGGGCCGGGTCGTCGCCGAGAGCTCCTTCCCGGGCCTCCCCTTCTCCGCCGCCTTCGTCCACCAGGTCCTCCACGCCCTGGGGGCCGGCGTCTCCGTTCGGGACGTCTGCCTCTTCTTCCCCCTCCTCATGGCGAGCCTGACCTGCGTCGCGGCCTACTTCCTCGGCAGGGACCTGAGGGGCGGCGCCGTCGGCCTCTTCACCGCCTTCTTCATGGCCGTCAGCGCGGCCTTCATCAGCCGCACCTCCATGGGCTTCTTCGACACCGAGAACATCGGCATCTTCGGCATGGTGGCCACCTCCCTCCTGTTCCTCCGCTCCATTGAGCAGGGAAAGCCCCTGCGGGGGAGGCTGGCCTACGCCGTCGCCGCGGGCCTCTCCCTCGCCTACCTGTACTCGTCGTGGGGGGCGTCCCGCTACGTGACGGGGCTGCTCACCCTCTTCATGCTCTTCACCCTCCTGGCCCGGATGTACGGCCGGCGCCACCTGCTCTCCTACTGTCTCACCGTGGGCATCGGATACCTGTTCGCCCTCCTCGTCCCCAAGCTCGGCCCCGGGTTCCTCCTGAGCATCGAGAACGTCGCCGTCTTCGGCTTCGCCCTCTTCCTCGTCTTCTACGAGGCGCTTCGGGGGCGGCTGCCGGTGGGGCGGCTCCCGCTCATCATGGGGGTGATCATCGTCGCCCTCGTCGGGGGCCTCGTCGCCCTCGAGGCCCTGGGCGTGATACGGCCCCTCACGGGCAAGTTCCTCAGCGTACTGGACCCGTCGAGGAGGGGGGAGAACCCCCTGCTCATCTCGGTGGCCGAGCACCAGCGGACGGTGTGGACCAACTTCTTCATGGACTTCGGCCTCACCATCGGCCTCGCCCTCTTCGGCGCCTACGTCGCCCTCCGCCGGGTCGACGATAGGCGGCTGTTCGGCCTGCTCCTGTTCGTGACGGCCGTCTACTTCGCCGGCTCCATGGTGCGGCTCAGCCTCATCCTCTCCATCCCCATGAGCCTCATGGCGGCCCTCGGCCTGAAGGAGCTCCTCTCCCCCTTCGTCTCGCTCACGTCCCGGAGAGACGAGCGGCGGTCCAAGCGGAGGAGGGCCGTATTCGGGGTCAGCAGGGAGATGGGGGCCGTCTTCATCGCCCTCATCCTCGTCGCGACCCTCCCGACGGTCTGGAGCGCCGCGGACTCGGCCTACAGGCCAACCTCGCTGGCCTACTCGAACGTCCCCGTCGTCCTCGGCGGGAGCTACCCCCAAGACTGGCTCCAGGGACTGGCGTGGATGAGGGACAACCTGCCCGACGACGCCGTGGTGGTCCTCTGGTGGGACTGGGGCTACTGGGTGGAGACGATGGCGGGAAAGAGGACCCTAGCCGACGGCGCCACCATGAACCAGCACCAGATCGCCCAGATCGCCCGGATCATGATGCTCAACGAGTCCGAGTCCATGCCCATCCTGGAGAGGTACGGGGCGACCCACATCCTCATCTTCAACGCCTACAACCCGAACAAGCCGGAGGAGCAGTGGCCCTTCGGATACAACGCCATCTGGCCTCAGATGGCGAGGATCGCGGGGCTCAACGTCTCGAAATACGTCGACCAAGACGGGTACACGGACGAGTTCAGGGAGACGACCGTCTACCGGCTGATGAACCTGCAGGTCGACCCCGACCGCTTCAGGCTAGTCTTCTTCTCCGAGTACGGCTTCATCCTCGTCTACGAGATCCGGTACGGGGCGGGCTAGACGTAGAAGAGCTGCTGGTCCTGCTCCCGCTGCCTGACCTCGCTCAGCCCCTTCTTCATCCCGTCCTTGGTGACCTTTATGTCGTACTCGATGAAGTCCTCGGCGAACTTGTTCAGGAACCCGCTGATCTCGTCGAGCTCGCCGCGGTCGAACTTCCCCATGATGTCGGGGTTGTTCACGTACTGCAGCCAGCCCCAGACGCTGTGGTTGAGGGCCAGCAGGGCCGTGTGCATCGCCTTGACGAGGTCCAGCCTATCCGGGTCCTCGGCCACGAGGGCCTCCTTGATCTGCTTGAGGTGCTCCGCGCACTCCTGGATCCATCTCTCGCCCATCGAGTTCACCAGTGGAACCTATGGCTCACCAACAACACCGCCCCAGCGTTAATATCCTTTACTGCCCCGCGCTGGAGGTGCCGCCGGGCGCATCCCGCGTCGCGGGCCCGGAGACCAACGGCATGCCCATCTGAAACCTCTCCCGATGCCTCGGCGACATCTGGCTCTGGGCCAACCGGGTCACGGACTACTGGCCTACATCATCTACGGCTTGTTGAAGGACCGGCTCAGAGGGAGCTCCCCTCCCTATCTCCAGGCCGCGCCGGAGGAATACGTTAAATCCGGCGGGCTTCTCGGCCGGCAGGGGTCACAGCCCTCCATAATGGGAAATGAGGGGCGTCTCAGCCCCTTTTCCGGCGTCTCACCGGCGCATGTCCTCGATGACATAACCTTTATCTTATCTCAGCCCCACCTGTGTTCGAACATTTGAGGGGTTAACGCGTTGTCCTTCAGAATGGGGAGGGTCGGCGACCTCAAGGTGGGCTCCTACGCCGTCATCGACGACGAGCCCAGCCAGATCGTGTCGATCCAGAAGAGCAAGCCCGGGAAGCACGGCAGCGCCAAGTTCCGGTGCACCGCCATCAGCCTCTTCGACGGCACCAAGCGCAGCTTCGTCAGCCCCGTCGACGCCTCCGTCCAGGTGCCCATCGTGGACAAGAGGAGCGCCCAGGTCGTCTCCGTCAGCCCCGCCAGCGTCCAGCTCATGGACCTGGAGACCTACGAGGTCTTCGACATCGCCCTCCCCGCCGACGAGGGGATCAGGTCGGGGCTGGAGGCCGGCAGGGACGTCGAGTACTGGGACATCATGGGCCGCCGGAAGGTCCAGCGGGTGAAGGGCTGAGCGAAGGCCTCCCGATGAGACGCGTCGAGCAGATGCGCCTGCGGCCCGGGATGACCGTCGGCGACCTCGCGGAGGAGATGCGCCGGGCGGGGGTCATCGGCGCCGGCAGGGTGGGCAGGGCCGTCGAGATCGTCTCGGAGATGTTCTCCGACCCCGGGTACACGACCTTCATCACCCTCTCCGGGCCCCTCGTCCCCGGGGGGCTGCGCCGTATCATGACGGACCTGATCAGGGACGGCCGCGTCGACGCCGTCGTCACGAACGGGGCGAACGTCGTCCACGACCTCGTCGAGGCCATGGGCGCCGTCCACATGGTCGGAGCGACGGAGGCGGACGACGCCGATCTCTGGCGGCGGGGAATCAACCGCGCCTACGACATATTCATCGAGAGCGGCGTCTTCGCCGATCTGGAGCGGTACGTCGGCGGCATCCTCGACGGCATCCCCGAGGAGGACCGGGTCGGCGTCCCCATCCACGGCCTCCTGAGGGAGGTAGGGCTGAGGGTCGGGGACGAGGACTCGATCCTGCTCAACGCGGCGCGGCGGGGCGTCCCCATCTTCAGCCCGGGCCTCCTCGACTCCATGCTCGGCATCCCCCTCTGGATGTACTCGAAGCGGAGCCGGCTCCGGATCGACCCCCTCAGGGACTTCGACCTGTTCTCGGAGATGGTGTACGACGCGGAGAGGGCGGGGGCCATCATCCTCGGCGGGGGGACGCCGAAGCACCACGTCCTGTACATGAACACCCTCCGGGAGGGCGTCGACGCCGCCGTCCAGATCAGCTCGGCCAGGGCCGACGACGGCAGCCTCAGCGGCGCGCCCCTCAGGGAGGCCGTCAGCTGGGGGAAGGTGAAGGGGGAGAGGACCTCCACCATCTTCGGCGACGTCACCATCGTCTTCCCCCTCATCGTCGCCGCCGCCCTCGAGAGGATAGGCCCCTCGGGAGAGGGCTGAAAGGGCGAAGACGGGGCGTAAGGATCAGCCCCAGCGTTCTCGTTCGCCCTCGCGAGACCGGATGGGGTCTCAACACCGGTCCGCATCTGAGGCTTCGCATATAGGTTTAAAAGCCGGCCGTGTGCATGTGGAGGAGCTGAAACAGGGTGACGCAGGCGGCGGTCAATAGGGCCGTGATGCCAGGAATCGTCGATGTGCGGACCTCCACGTGATTCCGATCGGGCGCGGGAACGGTCCGGAGGCATACGGAAGGGGAGATCGATGTTCAAAGGAAGGCTCTCAAGGCCCCGGGGCTTCTTCTACGGGTGGGTCATCGTGGCGGTCTTCTTCCTCGTCGACGTGATCGTCTACGGCATCCGGAACTCCTTCTCCGTCTTCTACCTGAGCCTGCTGGACGAGTTCGGCTGGGGCCGCGCCGGCACCGTCGGCATCTTCTCCCTCCACATCGTCGTCTACGGGCTGGTGGCGCCGGTCTCGGGGAGGCTCGCGGACAAGTTCGGGCCCAGGAAGATCGTGCCCCTGGGGACGCTCCTGATCGCGGCGGGGATGGTGGCGTGCTCGATGGCCTCCAGGATATGGCAGTTCTACATCCTCTTCGGCGTGATCATCTCGGTGGGGATCTGCGTGTCGGGCTGGTCGCAGTTCGCCCCCATACTCTCCGAATGGTTCGTGAGGAGGCGCGCCGCCGCCCTGGGGATCGTCTCGGCCGGATACGGCCTCTGCTTCGCCCTCTCCTCGCTGACGGAGTTCCTGATATCGAGGCTCGGATGGCGCGGCGCCCTCGTCGCCCTGGGGGCGATCCCCATCCTCACGATCGCGCCCCTCACCGTCCTCCTCGTCAAGCGCAGGCCCGAGGAGATGGGGCTGTGGCCGGATGGAGACCCCGCGGCCACTGGATCCCGGGGCGGATCGGGGGAGGCGGGGGGCGCGTCCGGCGTCGACTCTCCTGCGGTGGAGCTGACGCTGGCCGAGGCGGTCAGGACCTATCCCTTCTGGATGATCTTCTTCGCGAATTTCTTCTTCTGGGGCATAGGCACGAACATGATCCTGGCGCACCAGGTCGCCTTCGTGAACGACATCGGCTACAGCGAGGCCTTCGCGGCCTTCATCCTCAGCCTGTACGGGGTCGTGTACGCCGTGGGGAACCTCTTCGGCTTCGTCTCGGACAGGTTCGGAAGGGGGAGGACCTTCGCCGTCGGGTCGGCGGGGCTGATAGCCGCGATGCTCATCCTGATCGCCGCGGGGGAAGGCGCGAGCCCGTGGATGCTCTACGCGTACGCGGCGCTGTTCGGCTTCTGCATGGGCGTGGGCACCCCCACGTTGAACGCCATCCAGGCGGACCTCTTCCAGGGGAGGAGCTTCGGGACCATCAACGGCTTCCTCATGCTGGGCTTCGGGATCGGCGGGTCGCTGGGGCCGTGGATCGGCGGGGTCATCTACGACACGAGAGGGACATACATCCCCGCCTTCTCGATCGCGATATTTTCATACGTGGTCACGTGCGTGCTCGTTCTGAAAGCCGCCCATGCGCGAACGCGCGCGGCCATCTGATTCTCGAAACGGGTACCCCGAATCCCCGGATGCCCCAGGACTGACAGCGCCGGGAGATCAGGAGGGTTTTTAAGGGATTCGTGGAACGGGGCATTCGGGTTTGAGCGATGGATCACACGATCGTGCACTTCGACATCCCGGCCGACGACGTGGAGGGGCTGAGGAGGTTCTACGCGGAACTCTTCGGGTGGAAGATAGAGAAGATGCGGGGGCCGATGGATTACTGGGCCATCGAGACGGTGCCCGTCGACGAGCGGATGATGCCCGTCCGGCCCGGCGTCAACGGCGGGATGATGAGGAGGGAGGACCCGGCGCAGAGGCTCATCGTCTACATCTCGGAGTCCGTGGACGCGTACAGCGAGAGGATCGAGGCCCTGGGCGGCAGGGTCGTCGTCCCCAAGCAGGAGGTGCCGGGCATAGGCTGGTGGGCCCTCGCCCTCGACCCCGAGGGGAACACCTTCGCCATCTTCGAGAGCGCGTAGGATCGCCATGGACAGACGCTCAGGAACACCTCCCGCGCGCGGGGCAGCCGGCCGTCCCCATCGCCTTTTTCACAATTCACTGTTCGAGCGCTTAATCTCCACCTACCTCGTATACGTTAACCGTGAACGGACCATGAAGGCAAAGGTCTTTGCGGGCTTTCTCATATACGGCGTAGCGGCAGGACTCTCGAGCTATTGGTGGTGGCATCACGCGGATAGCCCTTTTCTGCTGAACATTCCCGGGGATCTGCTCGGTTATGAGGCGTATGACCTCTCGATCAAGCTCCTGGGGGATCCCTCCTCGCCTCAGGCCCACTACACCATACCCTGGCTTCTGAGGATTCCCCAGGTATTCGTCCCCGTTTCCGTCCTCCTCTGGGGGATGATCGGTCTGGCGATTCAGCTGGCCTATGGCAGGTTTAAGCGAGCCCGGAGCATGGACGGCCGGCCTTCCCCATCGCCCTGATTTCCCGATTCAAACCGCCCTGGAGCCTCAACTCGCTTCGAGCGGCGGGGCTGAAGCCCGATGAAAACCATCCGGAAAGCAGAGGACGATTACGATCTGAAACGCTGTTCTCGTTTCCGTTGGCAAACTTT
>Ga0111229_102_pt1 | contig 36423 bp, 38 predicted proteins | sample DeeMarSWOR152_54_FD_80383 | JGI IMG/M metagenome (GOLD analysis project Ga0111229, IMG submission 80383) | Crenarchaeota group-15 archaeon DG-45 | reverse complement strand
CATCTTCGGCATCACCTCTTCTTGCCCATTATGTGCTCGTGGATGGCGACGGCCGCCCTCTTCCCCGCCCCCATCGCGCTGATGACGGTGGCGGCGCCGCTCACGATGTCCCCGCCCGCGTAGACCCCCTCGATGCTCGTCCGCCCCGTCTCCTCGTCGACGACGATGGTGTTCCACCGCGTGGTCTCCAGGCCGGGCGTGGTCCTCTGTATTATGGGGTTGGGCGACTGGCCTATGGCGACGACGACGGTGTCGACGTCCATCTTGAACTCCGAGCCCTCCACGGGGATGGGCCTCCTCCTGCCCGACTCGTCGGGCTCGCCCAGCTCCATGCGGATGCACTCGATCTGCGTGACCCGGTTGTGCTCGTCGCCGATGAACCTGATCGGGTTCGTGAGGAACATGAACCTGACCCCCTCCTCCTCGGCGTTCTCGACCTCCTCGACCCTCGCGGGCAGCTCCTCCATCCCCCTCCTGTACACGATGTAGACCTCACTGGCGCCCAGCCTGAGGGCCGATCGGGCGGAGTCCATGGCCACGTTGCCGCCTCCGATGACCGCCACCACGTTGCCCACGTTTATCGGGGTGTCGTACTCGGGGAACCTGTACGCCTTCATCAGGTTCGTCCGGATGAGGAACTCGTTGGCCGAGTAGATGCCGTTCAGGTTCTCCCCGGGCAGATGGAGGAACTGGGGGAGCCCGGCTCCGCTCCCTATGAACGCGGCGTCGAACCCCAAGTCGAAGAGGTCGGAGATCGTGTGGATCCTCCCCACCATGGAGTCCAGATGCATCGCCACGCCGAGCTTCCCGACGTAGTCGACCTCGGCCTGGACGATCTCCTTCGGCAGCCTGAACTGGGGGATGCCGTACATCAGGACCCCCCCGGCCGTGTGCAGCGCCTCGAAGATCTCCACCCTGTGGCCGAGCCTCGCGAGCTCGGCAGCCGCCGTCAGTCCCGCGGGGCCCGCCCCCACCACGGCCACGCGCCCGCCCTTCGGCGCAGGGGAGGGAGGCGCCTCGACGCCCTTCTCGAGCTCCCAGTCGGCCACGAACCGCTCGAGGCGGCCTATGGCGACGGGGTCGCCCCTGATGCCTAGGACGCAGAACTTCTGGCACTGGCTCTCCTGGGGGCAGACCCGCCCGCAGATGGCGGGCAGGGCGTTCTTCTCCTTGATCTTCTTGATCGCCTCGTCGAACCGCTTCTCCTTTATCAGCGCTATGAAGGCGGGGATGTCTATGTCGACGGGGCACCCCTTCAGGCACTGGGGGTTCGGGCATGTGAGGCAGCGCAGGGCCTCCTCGATGGCCAACTGCTCCGTGTAGCCCCGGGCCACCTCCTCGAAGTTGTGGATCCGCTCCTCGGCCGGCTGCTTCGGCATCTTCACCTGCGGCGCCCTCGCGGCCATCACATCACCTTGTCGTACAGGACCATGGCGAGCTTCTCCTGCGGGTTGTAGACCCGCATGCGGGAGATGAGCTCCTCGAAATCCACCCGATGGCCGTCGAAGTCGGGGCCGTCGACGCAGGCGAACTTCGTCTCGCCCCCCACGGTCACGCGGCACGCCCCGCACATCCCCATCCCATCCACCATTATGGGGAAGAGATTGACCGTCGTCGGGATGCCGAGGGGCCCGGTCATCTCCGAGACGTCCCTCTGCATGGAGGTTGGCCCCAGGGTGAAGACATGGTCGAACCGCCTCTCCTGAAGCAGACCCTCCAGGAACCAGAGGCCCGCCTGGCCCACCTCGCCGTCGTCGGTGGCGATGTACGTCTCGTCGGCTGCCGCCCGGACCTCGTCCACCAGTATCAGGTGCTCGGGGCTTCGGGCCCCCACGACCGCGGTGATGCGGTTTCCGGCCTCCTTCAGGGCCCTGATCTGGTACAGGAACGCCCCCACGAAGACGCCCCCGCCGACGCCGAGGACGCGGCCGTATTTCTCAATCCTCGCGGGATTGCCCAGGGGGCCGGCCAGGTTCAGCACCCGATCCCCCTCCTCCAGGGCCCCGAGCTGGGCGGATGACTTGCCCACCTCGGCGAAGATGATGGAGATGGTCCCCCCCTCCGGGTCGGCGTCGGACAGGGTGATGGGTATCCTCTCCCCCTTCTCATGCAGCCTCAGGATGACGAAGTTGCCGGGCCTGGCCTTCGTGGCCACCGCCGGGGCCTCGATCTCGAACATCTTGATGTTGGAGGTCAGGGCCCTCTTCTTGACTATCCTATACATCCAGCACCGCCAGACGCGAATCTTAGAAGAGGAGACGAGGTCCTTAATAAAATTGGAGTTGGAATCGAAACGCCCCCTGGAAACACACGGCCTAGCCATCACCGTCTCTCTTAGAAGGCTTAAAATTGTGGGCTCCCATCTATTGGAGCGAGGTGCAAGGGGATGAGCGGAGGCATGTGGGCGGAGAAGTACCGGCCCCAGAGCCTGGACGAGATGGTGAACCAGGCGGAGATCGTCTCGAGGCTGAAGACCTTCGTTGCGGAGAGGAACCTCCCTCACCTCCTCTTCGTGGGGCCCCCGGGCGTCGGCAAGACCACCTCCATCCTGGCCCTAGCCCGGGACCTCTACGGCCCGGGGTACGGGAGCTTCATCCTCGAGCTGAACGCCAGCGACGAGCGGGGCATCGACGTCATCCGAGAGAAGGTGAAGAACTGGGCCGGCATACGCGCCATCGCCAGCGCCGCCCCCTTCAAGATCCTCATCATGGACGAGGCGGACAGCCTCACGGCGCCGGCCCAGCACGCCCTCCGCCGCACCATGGAGCGGTACACCAGGACATGCCGCTTCTGCCTCCTCGGCAACTACTCGGAGAACATCATCGAGCCCATCCAGAGCCGGTGCTCCATCTTCCGCTTCGGCCCCCTCGGCGAGGGCGACATCAAGGATTGGATCCGGATCATCGCCTCCAAGGAGGGCGTGGACATGATCGAGGAGGGGCTCGACGCCATCTACCAGGCGTCGAGAGGCGACATGAGGAAGGCCATAAACCTACTCCAGGCCGCGGCCGCATCCCAGGGCGGGGCGGTCGACGACGTCGTCGTCTACAGCGTCCTCGGCCGCGTCAGCCCCCAGAGGGTGAGGGAGATGATCAGCTTGGGACTGAAGGGCGAGTTCATCGAGGCCCGGGAGGTGCTCCGGGGCCTCCTCATCGACGAGGGCCTCGCCGCCGAGGACGTGCTGAGGATGATCTACTCCGAGGTGATGAGGCTCGGCATCCCCGAGCGGTGGAAGGTCCGCCTCTCCGACGCCGTGGGGGAGGTCGACTACCGGCTGACCCAGGGCTCCAGGCCCGAGATCCAGCTCAGCGCCCTCCTCGCCAAGCTCGCCCTGGCGGGGGAAGAGATGGGCCCATGACCGACGAGAGCCAGCCCTGGACGAGCAGGTTCAGGCCCCGGACCCTCCGCGACGTGGCGGACAACGAGAGGGCCGTGAGCCAGCTCCTCGGCTGGGTCAGGTCCTGGGAGCGAGGGGTCCCCGAGCGCCGTGCCGCCTTCCTGCACGGCCCTCCCGGCGTCGGCAAGACCTCGAGCGTCGTCGCCGTGGCCAACGACCTGGGCTTCGACCTCCTGGAGGTGAACGCGAGCGACTACCGGACGAGGAGCCGCCTCGACGACCTCCTCGGCCGGGCGGCGCTGCAGAGCGTCTCGGTCCTGGGGAGGCGGCGCATGATCCTGCTGGACGAGCTGGAGGGGGTGAGCGGGAGGGAGGACCAGGGCGGCATCAGCGCCATCGCCGACATCGTGAAGGAGACGAGGAGCCCCGTCGTCCTCGTGGCCACGAGCGCCCACGAGGGAGGGGAGGAGAAGTTCAGGCCCCTCAGGCGCATCTCCCTCCTCATCGAGTACGGCCCCGTCCCCTTCGCCGACGTCCTCGGGAGGCTGAGGGCCATCGCCCGGGAGGTGGGGGTCGCCGTCGACGAGGAGGCCCTGGAGCTCATCTCGGAGCGCTCGAGGGGGGACGTCCGGTCGGCCATCAACGACCTGGAGGCCGTGGCCCGGGGAAGGGAGCGCGTCTCCGCGGAGGACGTGACGTGGCTGGGGGAGCGGGACAGGCAGGAGTACACCCCCGACGCCCTGATGAAGATGTTCTCCGCCAGGGCCCTCGGCGATGCCCGGCAGGTCCTAGCGGCCTCCTACATAGGCTACGACGACCTCTTCGACTGGATCAACGAGAACCTCCCCATCGTTCTCGACGACCCCCGAGACCTGGCCGAGGGGCTGGACGCCCTGGCCCTCGCCGACATCCACCAGGGGAGGGCGAGGAGGACCCAGGCCTACAGGCTCCTCAAGTACATGTTCAACGACATGACCGGAGGCGTGGCCCTCTCCCGCCGCCGCTCCAAGGGGGAAGGCGTCCCGAGGCAGATCCGCTCCGCGCTGCCGAGGCTCGGGTTCCCCCCGAGCGACTTCACCGTCATCGAGGCACCGGGGGGCGTCGTCGTCAGGCCCGTCCGCCACCTGGGAAACGACTGGGGACGGGTCAACTCCGCCCTCAGGGAACTGGGCGGCACGTGGATGCGGGGCGAGGGGCGCTGGGTCGTCCCCTACCTGCGGCCTCCGCAGATCGTCTGGCGCTACAGGCGGACGTGGCACAGCAGGCGGCTGCTCAGGAGCGTGGCGGAGCGCGTCGCCGAGAGGTGCCACATCTCCTCCCAGGAGGCCGTGAGGGAGGTCATCCCCCTGCTCAGGGTCATATTCCAGGGCAACCGGGGGATGGGGGAGGAGATCGCCGGATGGCTGGAGCTGGAGGATAAGGAGGCGGAGTGGCTGAGCCCCTAGGGGCCGCTCCCCCTTAAAGGTATGAGGTTTGTTTCGTTCAAGAGGAGAAAAGTGGAGGAGCGGCGGCAGATCCCTCTCGGAGAGTGCCGCGCGGCATCGCGCCGAATCATATGTTCTTTGTTATGCGATATACCGTCACCTCGGCGATGTCCACGGCGTGATCCAGGCCGCGATCATCTCTGGAAACATTTTAGGGCGCCTCCATTCACTATTGTCCTAAGGTGACAGAGGATGAAGGCTTTCACGGTGGATCTCGACGACGACACCTACAATTACCTGGAATTCCTGGAGAGGACGAGGTTCATAGACAGCAAGGGGGAGGCGGTCCGGAAGGCCCTGGCGCTGTTCAAGAAGCTGTCCATGCACGACTGGCTCCCGGACATTTACCGGATAGGGAACAACCGGATAATCCTTATGGACAGGGGCATGCTCCTCGACATATTCGAGCTTCTCACCGAGTTCGAGATCTACAGGGCGTTCAGGGACATCGACCTCACAAGGCCCGACAACTGGATGATCGTCCTGAAGGAGCTGGAGAACTTCGGGTGGGGCGTCTTCTCAAGGATCGGGAACGAGATCAAGGTCGAATACTGCGCCGTCCCGACCCAGTACCTCCGCGGCTACCTAGAGACCATGTTCAAGAGGGAGCTCGAGGAGCACCGAACGCAGGTGGAGGATCTCACGATATTCATCGTCGGGGAACCCAAGGAGGAGGCGTGGCGCTGACCTATAGTCCCGTCCACGGGCATCGCTTGTAGGGCCCGATGACGATGGTCACGACGGTGCCGAGGATCCCGTCGAGGATCAGCTCCCTCTCCAGGAAGGCGTTGAGGTCCTCCATCATCTCGAATATGACCTCGAAGAGCAGGTCGACGTCGCCGCTCGTAGTCGAGGACCGCGGTGAACTTCTTGATGACGCCCTTCTCCATGAGGCCGTCGATGCGGTTCTTCACCGTCGCCTCGCTCACGCCGACCTCCTCGGCGATGGTGCGGTAGGTCGTCCTGGCGTTATCTATCAGGCACTTGATGATCTGTATGTTCAATACGTCGAGGGATATCTCGTTTCATCCGACGAGGGGTTTTCAGTTTTAAAACTTTTCGTTTTATTCAATTAAAATAAAAAAATTCGAATCCAAATTAATATTTCTTAAATTCATTTGAACAATTTTTAAGACATTGTCTTCTATTAACATTATTTCGTCAATATAAATCAATTCGTATGACAATTTAAACATAATTTTGTAACGCTGTAAAAAATCATTAGTGGAACTTTAAATCTGAATATCTATTTTGGTAAAAAGGGTAATTTTATTGGGAAGAAGTTGAAGAATGAATATGGATCTTCATAAATAGATAGAGGGGCTACCCTTACTGCAGGGATAGAACATGGAGACGATCGTGGAAGGTATCCCCAAATCCCTGTTCGGAGACCTATCCAAGAGACTGGTTGAGATCGTGTTGGGCGCGGAGGAAAAGGACGCTGTTCCCACCGAGCTGGCGAAGAAGATCATCTACATCTGGCGGCAGGATCAACTGGCTTCCAAGATCGGCATAGAGGCTCTGCTGGAGGCGGCGGTAATCGTGAACCCCGAGGCCACATCCGAGGTCCTCGACGAGATGGGGCTACATGAAGTGACTGTCGCCCTCAGAAACCTCGAATAAGGGGCCATCCAACCGTCACCCCTTTATTATTCTGTCTGCGGGAGTTTTGAAGGGGCAACAACGATTTAAGCAGGGGAAAGGTTAGATAGAAGCGAGATGATCACCAGCTACACGTTAACTCGGGTTCTACCAGCCAAGGACAAGCAGGTCTACGAGCAGGTGAGCGGCTATCCTGAGGTAAAGGAGGTCGTGCTGACCTATGGAGAGTACGATCTCATAGTGAAGGTCGAATCAAGCTCCCTCGAAGAGCTGGATCATTTCATATTCAACAAGCTCAGGACCACCGATGGCGTCGAGGCCACGACGACCCTCATCGAGGCGAGGGCTTCGAAGCTCACGGAGTCGAATTGAGGGGGCAAAGGTTGGAGAGATTCCCCTCCATCGTTGCCGACATCATGAGCAGCCCGGTCGTCACCATCGACGGCGAGGCCAATGTGAGAGACGCCGCCCTACTTATGACCGGAAAGGGGATAGGGAGCATAATCGTCACGGCGCGCGATCAGCCCGTCGGGATAGTCACCGAGCGGGACATGCTCGAGCGGGTGGTCTCCCTATGCAGGGACCCATGCCAGACAAAGATGAAAGAGATTATGTCCACACCTCTAATAACAGTCTCCCAGGAGACAGGCATCCTAGAGGCTATGAGAAAGATGAGGGAGCACGACATCGGACGGCTTGTTGTGGTGGAGGGAGGCGCCTTGCTCGGCATCCTCTCGGAGAAGGACATCATCAGAGCGGTTTCCATAGCATCGCTCACATCGTTCAGCACCCTTCTAAGAAAAAAGAAAATACCTCCATAAACTCTAAGATTGTCTCAATTCAATTAACACACCATTCAGATGAGAAAACGAAGACAACGCAGACAACGGTTCTAGCGCTCCTCATCAACACGCTGACGATTCGAACAACAATGGCATTTATTTAGAGGTGGAAGGCAATTACTTCCTATGTCTGCTTACCCGAGCTCCAATAACGTCTTCAAGAAACATCGTTATGCCTACATTGCAGTTCTCATGATACCGGTCCTAGGGATAATCGTCGCATTAGTTTTAATAACCTATCTAGGACACCCGAAGCTGAATTTGATCCTCCTCGTATTGAGCCTGGTGATGGCTCAGTACCTAGGTTTGGTGGCTTACATCTGGAGAAGGATTGCGTCATAAAATTGATTGAAACAAGCTTTAAAAGGAGGCGGACCCCCCTTTTCGAGAGATAAGAAAACTTTTAATAAAAAACCATTTCTTAATAATGATTCACGTTGATGAAGAAGTTCACGATCATCGCATCCCCTGAGTTAGACCCCCTAATATTAGGGGAGCTCAGCAGGGCCCGGGCCGTCCAACTGAAGGAAGTGACCGGAGTAGATTTTGAGAATCTGAAAAAGCTTGGGGAGAGATCTATCGATTTCGAGGGCCTCCACGATAAATTTCATAAAACATATCAGAGCCTCGTGGAGGCTGGGCACATCGAACCCGGTATGGTGGATCTATCTCTAGTTGAATTAAGGGAGTTCATAGACGACCCCGATGGCAGAGTGAACGAATTTCTTACCGTATTCGAAGAGATTAGGAAGAGGCTGGAGATTGCGGATGTAAGGCAGAAAGAGAGAGAAAGAAAGCTCTTAGAGGCGAGGGCTCGGTTAGAGGGCGTGAGAGCGCTCCAGCCCGATGAACTTAAGAGGTGCATGGCCGTTGGAGTGGTCGACCTACAGCTTCTGCAGCGACTTGTCGAGTATCTTCGAAGGTTTGAGGAAATAAGCCATAAGGTAGTCGAAATATCGTCCGAGACCGGGTTCGTGTTTGTTTTCGGTCCCGAGGAGAGGAGGGAGTGGGTTGAGGTCATCTTCGTTATTTTTGAAGTCAAAGACATCTTCGATGTGCTCAGGGCCCAGGATGTCCTCCTCGTCCTCGATGCTGGAAGACGCGAAGAGGCGATAAAGGAGTACGGAGAAGAGGTCGAAAAACTTCAAGGGCTAGTCGAAAGAGAAGAAGAGGTCAGCGAATTAAAGATTAAATACGCTCCAATATTGGGCAAAGCCAAGTTCCTGGATCACATGTTGGGGATCTTGTCCCACACGAGAGCATCAGCCCTGAGAACAAATGTGATAAGTGTAATTCAGGGATGGATTCCAGAAGATAAGGTGCAGGTTCTCGATAATATAATAGAAGACCTAGAAGAGAAAACAGGGGAACTATTTTTCATCGAATATGAGGGCCCCTCTCACGATGACCATGAGATTCCTACGCCCACACCGAAGATCAAGCCGTCGTTCCTGCAGCCGGCTTGGACGTTGACGAGCCTGCGTGGATGGCCCTCAGCCAACGAGGTGAACCCGATCTACATAACCATCCTAATATTCAGCTTCCAGTTCGGGTTGATGTACGGTGACATCGGCCAGGGGCTCATATTCTTCATCTTGGGCCTTGTATTATCTCGGAAATATAAGCGGGGCATGATGTCGAAATTGGGCGTACTGTTTATCCCTATGGGGATCGCTTCAATCATCTTCGGCGTCCTCTTCGATTCATTCTTCCTCATCGAGGGGCTTCTGTTCCACCACCACTCCATCCTGCCGAACCCCGTGCATAGCCCAACGAAGCTGATGCTCATCGTGTTCCAGATAGCGGTTATAGAAATGGTGGCAGCTCTTGTTCTGGGGGCCATCAACGAGTACAAAGCAGGACATAAATGGGGCATAATAGGGGAGCACGGCCTCGGAATGATCCTATACGTTGTGGGACTCTACTTGTCTGCGATGTTCTTCATCAGGACCGGGAACTTCATGGCCGTGATGAGCCACTGGACGTTCATCGTCATGGTATTGGGAATGGTCTTGGCGATGCTTGAACCCATAATCGCATCCATAGCGGGGGGTCATTTCGGCATCGAGGTCTTCGGTGAGGGGGTAGGAGCGCTACTGATGACCTTCGTCGAAGGACTTGCCAATCTTTTCTCTTTCCTCCGTATCGCGGCGTTTGCGTTGGCGCATGCCAGCCTAGCCATTGCAGCCCAATCCATGGCCGGCTTCATGGGGGTAGGCGGGCTCCTGCTGATGAACACCATCGCCATGAGCTTCGAGTTCATCTCCAGCTCGGTCCAGTCGCTGAGGCTGCTATACTACGAGTTCATGGGAAAGTTCTTCCACGGTGGGGGCATTCGCTTCAAGCCTTTCCGCGTAAGAGATGCCTGAAATGATCTGCTGCAAAGGGAGGAGACGTGAAAAATATTATATGTACAATGTAGGAATTAATGGGAAAGGGCGGATAAAGGGCCATGAAATTTAGACGGCTATACCTATACGCTCTGATCTTCCTCCTTCTAGCGGTGATGTCTACAGAAACATCTGTTGTGCACGCCCAAGAAGAACTTCCGGAGCAGCCGCGCGACATCAGCTCATTTATCCCCCCGGCGATCACGATAGGAGCGAGTATTATCGCTGCGGCCTGGTGTATCACTCAGGGATCGACCATAGGAGCCTCATCATCTATTGAGAGAGGTGAACCATCGTCCTGGGGAATGTTGTTAAATTTGACGGGGGCGGTGATGTTGGTTTACGGATTCGTTTCAGCCCAGATGTTGATGATCAAACAGACTATTTCACCGGGGACACTGATTTCGGGAGTTATGCTGCTTGGCAGTTTCGTGATGATTGTCTTCCTCGGAAAGGATAGAGAAGGAGTAAGCCTTGGAGGAGTAGTAGCGGCGATAATAAGCGCTTTAAGCATAGTATTTGTAATGATCTCAGGAGGTGAAGGTAGCGTGATCCCAGAAGCTGCTTGGCCTCTCCTCATGGGAGCTCTGACCATGATCGGCGCTGGCTTCGCGGCCGCCGTGTGCATCGTAGCGGCTGTGAGGTCAGGTTCGGAAATGATAACACAGAGACCCGAACTCTCGATCTGGTCCCTGCTCTACGTGGCTCTCGGAGAGGGGCTGGCGATCTATGGCTTGATCGTTGCCATACTACTCATCACAGGTTGATTTCTTTTCAACTCAACCCCATGTTTAGGAGCTATTTCATAGGAGGTTAATTAAGAAACTAAATAATCTATATCTTAATATTCCCTCCATATGTCTGATTGCGCCATAATCTGCCTTAAGAAGGTGAGAATATCATCCATATATTCCTTTTAAATTATAACAGTCAATTACCATTGTGAGAAATTACTTAATAAAATATGTAATGAAAAAAATGGAAGTAAATCATGCGGAATAAGGGATGGTCAGATATCTGAGTATATCCTCCGACGAGACCCCCTGAGCCTTTCCCCAGGATATGCCAACGAGGTCGTCCTTCTCGATCTCGCTGAAGACCAAGTAAGCCATGATCACGTTGAAACCGAAGTCGTTGGTAGATCGGCCCAACCTAGCTGTCCTGTATATGTGCCGCCGGAGATGAGTCCTTATGAGGGCCACATCCCCCTCATAGATGGGGGCGAGGATTTCGGAGTGGGGGGGTCCGAGGGCCGCTATGACCGGCTTAATATCCCTGGCTTCCAAGACCTCTTTTATGGCGGAGAGGGGGATGCCGTAGGTCGCTGGAAACAAGTCCTCAAGCCTCTGTACCCTCAAGGCCTCTTCGTGAGCCCGCCTCTGTTTCACCGCGATGAGGAAGTTCTCAATATCAGCCTCGACTTGCACGATCCTCCGGACGATGGCTCTATCTACGCTGGGGAGCCTCTCCAACGTTCGAAGGATAGTCCTCGCGTAGAAGTGGTTTAGAGCGAGCTCCAGCGGCCAGAGGGCGTCGTATTCCTTAGAGAGCTCCATGCTCGCCACGACCGCAGAGTACGGCGTGTCACCGAGGCGTTGGACCGCCTCCTCCAGCGTCTCAGACTCAGCAAGCACTTCGAAGTCCTTGGCTTGGTACGGCTTGATGGGTACGAGGGAGTCGACGATCTGGGAGACGGGGATACCGCTGAACTTCCCCCGTAGGATACGCTTCAGATTGAGGATCTCGAACCTCGTGTAATAGTAGGCCTCTAGGAACTCCGCGATGTTCCCCGGCGCTACGTCTACGATCCTCGCCATACGCTCAATGAACTTCCTGTAGAACACCCTCTCCAGGGCTATCGAGACGTCGCCGCCGGCTTCGACGGACACCTCTCCGTACGGCGTCTCCGAGAGCCGCTCGATGAGCGTCCCGAGATCCTCTGATACAGCCAGCTCTAGCACCTGCTCGGGTGTAAGGAGGTCCGCAATTAGGGCGTGGCTCCTGATGACGGCGTAGGATAGGCCGGGGCTCACCCTCGGCGCCGTGCCAGGGCACCTCCTATGAGCTTCATCCTCACCAGCTCCTCGAGGCTCTCCTCGTCGAGCTTGTCCTCGATGAACTTGATGATCTGCTTATAGCTGGGGATGATGGTGTTCTCCAGGGCGTTCACCTTCCTGTTCGTCTTCCCCAGCTCGTCGGCGATCCTCTCCGCCCTCGCCTCAAACTCAGCGAGCTGTATTATCTCCTCCAGGATGCCGAGGACGTTCTCAGCCGCTCGGCTCAGCGTTATGTCGAGTTCGCCTGCGATCTGAGGCTTAGACAGGATCTTCGTGAAAGGGTAGCGGACGCCCATCACGCTCCTGGGCAGGACCTCCAGCTCGAGTGCCCTCCTAATGGAGCGGGCCTGGCTCTTGACCTCGGTGGGCCCCAGGGAGAGGTAGGCGGCGGTCAGAGACCTATAAGCATCTCTCAGGCTCTGTAGCAGCAGCCTACGTCTGCCATGGAGGACCTCGAGAGATGCACTCAGCTCCTTCGCCAGGTGGTCCCGCTTCAGCTTCAGGAACTCGCAGCCGCGCTCGATGAAGCCTATCCGCCTTTTGAGGTCCATGAGGTAGCCCTTGGTGGGCCGGACTCCGCTCATCGATGACAAGGCTATCCTTCTCGCTTATGGGCGGGGTGGAACTCCTCGATGTGCTCCTCCCTGATCCTGATCAGGTCCTCCTCGGGCAGGATCGAGAGCAGGTCCCACGCGATGTCGAGGGTCTGCTCGATGGTCCTGTTCTCATACGTGCCCTGGTTTACGAACCTCTGCTCGAACTGGTCGGCGAACTCCAGCCACGTCCTCTCTCGCTCGCTGAGGCCGACGACGCCGACGATCCTGACGAGGCCGCGGGCCCTCGTCCCCTCGGCGTAGGCCATGTAGAGCTGGTTGGAGACGTCGCTGTGGTCCTTCCGGGTCGTCTCCTCGCCGATGCCGTCCTTCATCAGCCTCGACAGGCTTGGGAGGACGTTCATGGGCGGATAGATGCCCCTGAGGGCGAGCTCCCTCTGGAGGATGAGCTGCCCCTCGGTGATGTAGCCGGTCAGGTCCGGGACGGGGTGGGTGATGTCGCCGCCCGGCATCGAGAGGATCGGCATCAGTGTGACCGACCCCCTCTTGCCGGTGATCCTACCGGCGCGCTCGTAGATGGTGGCTAGGTCGCTGTACAGGTAGCCCGGATACCCCTTCCGAGTGGGAATCTCCTCCCGGGCGATGGAGATGCTGCGGAGGGCCTCGGCGTAGTTGGTCATGTCGGTCAGGATGGTCAGCACGTGCATGTCCATGTCGAAGGCGAGGTACTCGGCGATGGTCTGGGCGATGCGGGGCGTCACCATCCGCTCGATGGGGGGGTCGTCGGCCAGGTTCAGCACCAGCACCGACTTGCTCAGCGCCCCGGTCTTCTCGAACTCCTCCCTGAAGAACTCCGCCTCCTCGTGCTTTATTCCCATGGCAGCGAAGACGATAGCGAACTCCTCCTCCCTGCCCGGGATGGTCGCCTGCCTCGCGATCTGCGCCGCCACCTGGTTGTGGGGGAGGCCGGACTCGCTGAAGATGGGGAGCTTCTGCCCCCTGACGAGGCTGTTCATGCCGTCGATGGCGGATATGCCCGTCTGGATGAACTCGCTCGGCACGGCCCGGGCCGCGGGGTTGATGGTACCGCCGTGGATGTCCCTGAGGTCGGTGCTCAGCGGCCGGGACATGCCGTCCAGCGGCTCGAAGCTCCCGCTGAAGACCCTGCCGATGAGCTCGTCCGACACGGGGATTCTGAGGGTTTCCCCCGTGAAGCGTACGTTGACGCTGAGGTCCATGCCGCTCGTATCGCCGAAGCACTGGACCATGGCCCAGTCTCGGGAGACGTCCAGCACGGAGCCGGTGACCTCGTAGCCCGTGGGCGTCGAGATCCTGACCACCTCGTCGTAGGAGACGCCCTTGATCCCCTCCACCAGGAGTATGGGACCTCGGATCTCGCTTGTGGTCTTGTAGATTAATCCTGCCTCTTCAACCGTCATTATATGGACACCTCGTACTCCTCGGCGAGCTTAGTGATCTGCCCCCTCATATCTATGCGGGCCTCCTCTATGGGCTCCAGCCCCTTCCTCTCTTTCAGCCGCATCAGCTCCGAGACGATAGCCATCTCCCTCACCTTCTCAATGGTAACCCCTTGCCGGATGAGGGGCTCGGCCATGTTGTAGAAGTCGATCAGTATCTTGAGGAGGCTCGTCTGCTTTTCCGCCTCGCAGTACGTGTCGACCTCGTGGAAGGCGCTCTGGACCAAGAATCCCTCCCTCAGCATCTCAGCCATCAGCAGCACAAGGCGCTGCTCATCGGGCAGCGCCTTCTCGCCGATGATGCGGGCTGTCTCCTCGATCTCGGATGCCTCCTCGAGGAGCTGCAGCGCCACGGCCCGGATCTCCTCCCAACTCCTATCGTACTGGGACCACCAGCGGGAGGCTACATCCATATACCTGGTGAAGCTCCTCAGCCAGTTGATGGCGGGGAAGTGGCGCCTGAACGCCAGCTCGCTATCCAGCGCCCAGAAGGTGCCTATGAATCTCAGCGTGTGGGTCGTGACGGGCTCGCTGAAGTCGCCGCCGGGCGGTGATACCGCGCCGAGTATCGTCACGCTGCCGACGCGTTGCTGTGAGCCGAGGGTCACAACCCGGCCTGCCCGCTCGTAGATCTCGGCGATCCGGTCTGCGAGGTAGGCTGGGTAGCCGCTCTCGGCGGGGATCTCCTCCAGACGACCGGATATGTCTCGGAGAGCCTCGGCCCACCTCGAGGTCGAGTCGGCCATGACGGCGACATCGTAGCCCTGGTCTCGGTAGTACTCCGCGAGGGTTACGCCCATGTAGATGCTCGCCTCCCTCGCCGAGACGGGCATGTTGCTCACGTTGGCGATGATGACGGTCCGTTCGATGAGGTGTCGGCCGCTCCGGGGGTCCGTGATCTCCGGGAAGTGGGCGACCACGTCGGCCATCTCGTTGCCCCGCTCCCCGCAGCCGATGAGGATGATGATGTCGGCGTCGGCCCATTTGCTGACCTGCTGGAGCATGACCGTCTTCCCGGTGCCGAAGCCCCCTGGGATGCTCGCCGCACCCCCCTTGGCGACGGGAAAGAAGGTGTCGATGACCCTCTGCCCCGTCATCAGCGGCATCTCCAGGGGGAGCCTCTCCCTGTATGGCCGGGGGCGCCTGACGGGCCAAGTCTGCATCATCCTCAGCTCCTCGGCACCACGCGATGTCCGTAGCACCCCAATGATGTCCTCTACGGTGAAGTCCCCCGCCTCGATCGCCTCGATGGCGCCCTCCAGGTAGGGTGGCACCAGTATTCGGTGCTCGAACGACGCGGTCTCCTGGACCGTCCCCAGCACGTCTCCCCCAGCCACCCTATCACCAAGTTTTACCTTGGGCTCGAATGCCCACTGTTTCTCGCGTTCGATGGGGACGATGTTCGTGCCCCTGGTGACGAAAGGCCCTGTGAGCTTCCAGAGTTCTATCTCAGATCTCTCGATGCCATCCACGATGGTGCCCATGATCCCAGGACCGAGCTCGGCTATGAGGGGCCTTCCCAGGTCTACGACGGGCTCACCCGGCTTGAGGCCGCTGGTGACCTCGTAACATTGTATGTAGGCGGTCTCCTCGCTGAGGCGGACGATCTCGCCCATGAGCCTCAGATTGCCGACCTCGACGAGGTCTCCTATCTTGGGCTCCGCCTCGAACTTGGCGATGACGAGGGAGCCGTTTATCCTATCGATGGATCCCACGAGCGACAAACTATATCACTCCCAAGGTCTCGGCGACCGAGGCCTCAACTCGTCTCCTCACGTTTTTAAGCCTCCCCTCCAGGGTGTTGTGGTATATCTTTGATCCGTCGCTGTTACGGACGATGACACCGCCCATGGTGGCAACGGGCTTGACATCCAGTTTAAGGTCCCCTCCACCTAGGGCCTCTTCCACGCGGGCTCTCACCTTTTTCAGATTCTTCTTCAGGGTTTTCAGGTCTCTCTCGTTGGCGGCCACGATGAACTCCTCTCCGCCTATCGCTGAGGCTGCCTCGATGACGAACTTGGTGAGGACTTCCGCGAAGTCGACTCCCTCCACTCGTCCCTCGGCTATCTCCCACAGCCTTTTCTCGACCTCCTCGAAGACGGATGAGGAGAGGTCGTCCCTGGCGAGCATCAGGAGCTTCCTGCCCTCCAGTTCCGCGGTCCCGACGATCCGGTCCCTGACCGCTCTGAGCTCCGAGCCCACAACGTTGAGTATCTGCTTCTCAGACTCGACCCTTATCCGTTCGCACTCTTCCTCCGCCGCTTGGAGGACTCTCTTCGCCTCCTCCTCGGCCCGGGCCATGAGCTCCTTCCGCTTATCCACTATACGCTCGATCAGCTGGGCTTCCAGCTCGATGGACCCCTTGCTCATCCTGGGAGCGCCTCCCTGAGCACCAAGTTCACGGCCTCCTCGAACCTTTCCTCAGGCGTTTTCTTTATCGCATCGGCCCTCTTCCTGTAGTCCTCCAGAACCTTGGCGGCCTCCTTCGTCGCTTTCTCCTCCTCGGCCTGTATGAGATCTTCTATGTCGTAGCCGCGTTGAGCCCTGGCCCGCCTGTTATCGGCCTCGGTCCTCGCCTGGGAGATCATATCTTTGGCTCTATTCTGGGCCTCCTCTACCTTTCTCTCAGCCTCCATCTCGGCCTCTTTGATCAGCTTCTGGAGGCGCCCTCCGATCGATAATACCCGCTCCATACCCTCACAGCTCCAGCTTTGTTCCTATGGCGAGGGAGACCACGGCCTGCAGCTCCTCCATTCTCATCCCCGTCTCCATGGTGAGGTCGGGTATGAGGGCAAAGACCGGCGAGATCTCCCCCCTTCTCATGATGAGCTCCCGGACGGGTAGAGTCTCCTTCGCAAACCTCTCAGGGATGATGATGAACTTGAACCTCTCCTCGTCTACCAGACGGCTCAAGGTCTCTGCCACGGCCTCCCCATCCTCCGCGTCGAACCCTTCGGCCCCTATCAGCGCAAAACAGGTGACGAAGGAGGGGGGACCCACAACGGCAACGCTCATTTCCTAATTGCTCAGGTTCTCTGAACTAAAAAAGATTATGTCAAAAAGAAAAAGGCGGTCTGCTGGAGCGTTCAAGCATGTTCGTAAGACGCGCACAGGTATCTCGCGGCATGAGCGGCTGCTGCTCGGTTCCCGATGACGGGAGGGACGGGGGCGCCCTCTCCACTATGCGTGAAGCGCACTGCCAATGAAGGGCAGCAGGTAATCTGTAACGAGCGATGGGTAGATGCCGATGATGACGGCGAGGACGGCGAAGACCAGCAGGGGCACCGTCATTATGGGCGTAGCCTCCTTCACCTCCTTCAGGTGCTCCGGGAGCGGGCCGAAGAAGATTCGTCGAACAGTCCAGAGGGAGTAGCCGACCGTCAACACCGTCATGATGATGGCTACAACGGCCACCAACAGCCTGTCCGGGGAGTTGGTAAGGGCGCTGGTGAAGACGCCGCTGAAGATCATGAACTTCGACATGAAGCCGATGGTGGGCGGGACGCCTCCGATGGTGAAGAAGCCCATCAGCGTGAGGACGGCGGTCAGGGGCATGCGGTCCGCCAGCCCCCCCATCTCCTTGATGCTCCGAGTCCCCACCTGGGACATAAGTATCCCAGCGACGCCGAAGAGAATGCACTTGCCAAGGCCGTGGCTGACGTAGTGGAAGATAGCGCCGGAGACGCCGTACGTCGAGGCGCTAGCGAGACCGAGGAAGATGTAGCCCATCTGGCTGACGCTGCTGTAGGCCAGGAACCGCTTGATGTCGTCTTGGGCCAGGGCCATGAGGCCGCCATACACCAGCGTCAGCAGCGCCCAGATGGAGAAGACGAGGCCGAACTTACTGAAGACGGGTTGAAGAGGTATCACGATGAGCCTAACAGCCGCGTAGGCCCCGATGCCGATCATCGCAGGGCTCAGCAGCGCCGAAATCGGCGTGGGGGCCTCGCCGTGAGCGTAAGGGAGCCAGATGTGGATCCCGAACACCGCCATCTTCGTGAAGAACCCGATGAGGATGGCGATGGCGATCCAGCCGGCGATGGGGCTGCCGACGACCCCGCTGAGGGCTGAGATATCGAAGCTGCCGGTGATCCAGTAGCTGGAGAGGATGCCCGCCAGTAATATGACGGCTCCGACGTGGGTCCAGAGGAAGTACATCATGCCTATGCGCTCACGCTCGCCGTAGCCATAGTTGTTGATCAGCGCCCAGCTCGGCACCAGCATCAGCTCATAGAAAAGGTAGAACTGGATGAGGTTGGTGGCGATGACTGTGCCCATCATACCGACGGCGTATAGCAGGTATAGGGCGTAGTAGGAGGCGTAGGCCGAGTTCGGGGTGTGGACGCCCGTCTCATGCTCCTCCTCGTGGAACCTGTGCTCCATGTAATTGATGGAGTAGACGCTGATCATGAGGCAGAGGATGTTTATGGTGATGAGCATCCAGACGCTGAGGCCGTCGACGAGCATGCCAAATGTGAGACCGGCGGCCGGCGCCCATCGATAGCTCTCGCTGTATGATTTTCCACCCTGTATATCAACGGCGATGTTTCCTATCAGGAAGAGGGTGTATAATAGCGGGAGGACCGAGATCCACCCTGTATTCTTTCCCATCTGCCTTCCGGCCAAGTAGACAATGGGTGCAAATATCAGGGGCACGAGCAGAACCTGGGTCAGAGAGTAGGGGATTACCATCTCATACGCCTCCATACATGTACCATGACACGAATCCAAGGAGCAGAACAAGGAATATGATAACCATGTATATAATGTTGTAAGAGAGGACGCCCGTCTGGAGCTTCTTCACACGGTGGTACAGGCCCGTGGCCGCGGCAGGGATACCGACGTTCAGTCCTTGATCTATCACGTCGGACTCCAGGTCGCTGAACAGGGCCTTGCCCCCCTCCACGAAGACGGCGGGTATGCCGACGTTGAGGGCGGGGTCGTACGCCTTGGTCTCGAAAACCTTCAACGCTCCGCCGAGGGCGATGGTCGAATCGGCGACGGTGGGCGTGATCTTATCGAAGACCAGGCTCTCAAAGCTGGAGAACAGCTCCCTGGCGAAGTCGATGAGCCCGTAGACGAAGACCTTGTAGTAGGTGAAGTTCATGTACCACCTGTTCCAGAGGAAGGTGTGGATTGGCTTGAGAACAGGATTGCTGGATACGAATGTCCAGGAGTCCACCTTCCGGGCCAAGTAGAAGACCCAGCCGAGGACTCCGCCAATGAGGAGCATCGCTCCCGAGGTGCCCCATGCCGTCACCAGGGTCGATGTCTCAGCGTGATGAGGATGAAGAGGTATGTGCATGTGGTGTAGCATGCTGTGGATCTGCTCCTCGATGAATATCTCGGGGGAGTAGTGGGGGTTTGAGAGCCCTATAAGGCCCAAGATGCCGACAGCACATACAAGGGTGACGAGGATGGCGATGGGCACCCACATGGCCTTTGGGGATTCGTGGGGATGGTGGCCGTGGTGCTCCATCTCTTGGATGTACTCGCTCTCATGGCCGAGGAAGGTGGCGCTGATGTATCGGAGGCTATAGAAGAAGGTCATAGCTGCGCTGATGGCTCCCACAGCCAGCAGGGTCATGGACAATGGCGTATTTGCGATCAGGCAGGCGAGGAACACGGCGTCCTTGCTCCAGAACCCGCTCAGGGGGGGGATGCCCGCGAGGGAGAGGGTTGCGACGACCATTAAACCATATGTGATGGGCATGTACTTCCTCAGCCCACCCATGTTGAAGGTGTAGATGGTGTGGACCGCGTGGATGACCGATCCTGCGCCGAGGAACAGAGCTGCCTTGAAAAGGGCGTGACTCGCCAGGTGGAAAATACCAGCAGTCAGGCCGGCGACGTAGGCGCCTTCGCTCAGGCCCGAAACTCCGAGGCCCAGCATCATGTATCCGATCTGGCTTACCGTCGAGTAAGCCAAGATCTTCTTCAGCTCAACCGAGACTAGGGCCTGGGAAGCGGCCAGGAAGCACGTGAACGCCCCAACGCATGCTATGGCGATGAAATAGACCTGGGCTTCAGGTATGTGAAGTTCCCACGTGCCGAGATAGAAGACGGGTGACATCCTCGCGACGAGGTATACACCCGCCTTGACCATCGTGGCGGCGTGGATCAGGGCGGAGACAGATGTGGGGCCGGCCATCGCCTCCGGCAACCACTCGTGGAGGGGGAATTGCGCCGATTTTCCTATGGGCCCGCCGAGGAAGAGGACCGATGTCACAGCGAGGAGGCCGGGGATGGCCGCGAGGTGTGGTAACCACGCGTGGGCCGTCTCGATGAGCTCGACATAGTTGAGGGTCCCGGCGAAGTTGAAGATGATGAAGATAGCGGCCAGGATGAAGACATCGCCGAACCCTGTGACCACGAAGGCCTTCATGCCGCAGTGGGATGGCGGGAACATCTCGGTGGGAGGTGGGCCGCCAAGCCACCGATCCTTAGCGTCCCTGTAGTAGTAGCCTATGAGGCCGTAGCTGCATACGCCGACTCCCTCCCAGCCGATCATCGTCTGAATGAGGTTGTCGGAGACGACAAGGAGTAGCATGCTTCCAATAAAATACAGGAAGAAGAACCAGAACCTGGTGAGGCATTGGTCCCCGTGCATATACCCCGTGGAGTAGACGACGATGAGGAAGGAGATGAAGGCGACGACGTTGCAGATGATGATGCTCAGAGGGTCGACGAGGACGCCAACCTCCAAGGGGTGACCTCCGGGGAAGTTGATCCATATGGTGAGCTTCACATCGCCTGGGTAGTGTCCAGATAACAGCCAGGGGATCATGGAGGCCGCAGATACGACAGCCGTGAATGCCCAGGCCACGGCCCCGTAGTCCCTCACCTTGTGGCCGAGCCTCTCCAGCAGGGGCATTGACAGGGCGCCCAACATGGGGAGGATCCAGCAGAGCCATGGACCCGGATACTTGAGGATGACCTCAAGGGGGCTCAAAGCCGCCACGGGATCCATCAGGCCCAACCTCCCATTATATCACCCTACTCATTTCCAATCCATTTAAAACATTTACTTCAAACCTCATGGCAGCATGGCCTCGATGTATGTGCTCAATCCCTCGACAAGGCCTCGGGAAGCCTTGGCCGCATATCTGATGACGGGCTGGGGGTAGAGTCCGAAAAACACGATGAGGGCCGCCATAGCGACCGTCACGGCGACCATCAGAGCAGGCGCCTCCCCCATCTTCAAGCCCTCGCCCTCCGGCTTCGAGATGAAAGTCTTCATCACGAGCAGGTAGTAGGCCATGCTGAAGGCGCTGTTGAGCACCCCGATGAGGGTGAGAAGCGGCATCCCCGCGCCGATGGCCGAGTTGAAGAGGATGAACTTGCTGATGAACCCGTTCGTGGCGGGCACACCGCCTAGGCCGAGGAGGGCGACGAAGAGGGCGAAGGATGTGAAGGGCATCATCCGCCCCACGCCTCGAAGGCTCTGGATATCTCGGGTCCCCGCTTGGTGGACGATGGAGCCGACGGCGAGGAACGCAAGCCCCTTCAGCAGGGAGTGGTTGAAGACATGGAGGAAGGTGCCCATGACCCCGTATGCCGTCCCCGCCGAAACCCCGACGAGCATGTAGCCGATCTGGGCGATGCTCGAGTACGCCAGCAGCCGCTTGATATCCTGCTGGAGCAGCGCCATGATGTTGGCGAGGGTCATGGTCAGGACCGCCAGAGCCGCGATGGATGGCTGGAAGAAGCCAGGGTCGAAGAGGAGGTAGAGGACCCTCGTCAGCCCGTAGAGGCCCGTCTCGATGACGATGCCCGAAAGGAGGGCGCTGATGGGGCTGGGAGCCTCGGGGTGGGCGTCGGGCAGCCAGGTGTGGAGGGGGACGATGGCCGACTTTACGCCGAAGCCGATGATGAGGGAGCTGAAAATAACGAGCATCCACGGCGTCACGACAGCCCCTTGGAGACTGGCTGCGAGCTGGGCAAAGTTGAGGGTGCCCGTCATACCGTACAGGAAGGACATGCTCAGCAGCAGGAAGGCGCCCGCGGTCGCGCTCATGATGAGGTACTTGAAGCCTGCCTCTATCGGCCCCCACCGGCTCTTCAGGAAGGCGACGAGGACGTAGCTGGAGAGACTCATCAACTCCCAGAAGATGAATAGGGTGAGGAAGTCGCCGGCCATGGCGACGCCCGTCATCCCCGCCATCATGAGCAGAACCAAGGTGTAGTACTCCGTCAGGCGGCTTTCCCTCTCCATATACTTGAAGGAGTATAGGACCGCCAGGAAACCCAGGAAGGCGACGCTGCCGCTCATGAAGACGCCGAGGGTGTCGATCTCAAAGCACCCGCCCAGGGGGGGCCTCTGGCCCCATAGCGTGACGACGAGGACCCTGCCGGGCTCCTCCCTCAGCTGTTGATAGAGGAGCCAGACGGAGCCGATGGCTGAGGCGGCGACGATGAACATCCACGCCTCCCTCAGTCTGCCGAGGGCCGCCCGTTCGGCGAGGAGGCCCAGGATGGGCATGGCCAGGCCTCCGATGAGGAGCACCGCAAGGGGGAGGGGGAGCTGGATCGTCTGGATGAGCAGGTCCTGGGCTACCATCTCAATCGCCTCAGCTTCCTTATGTCGAGGGTTCCATAGTGCCTGTAGACGTTCAGGGCCATGGCTAGGCCAACGGCGATGACGCAGCCGTCGAGGACGATGACCATCATGACCACGGAGTGGGCGAAGGGATCGACGAATCCCGAGGTCTGCATGGAGAGGGCGATGAAGTTGAGGTTCGCCGCGTTGAACAGGATCTCCACGCCGATGAGGAGGCGGACCATGTCCCGCTTCACCATGAGGCATACGAGGCCGATGGCCAGGAGGAGCGCGACGGAGACCAAGAAGGGCATCAACGGCGCCATCAGCTTGCAGCCCCCTCATGCTTGAGCATGGCCATGCAGCAGATGATGGCGGCGACGATGACGAAGGCCTGCCCCGTCAGGTCGAGGGCCCGGTTCTCCCATAGGAAGCGGCTCACACGCCCGGCGATCGCGCTGAAGGGCTCGACGGGTATGAGCTGCCTCGAGAGGAGATCTGAGGCAAACTCAAAGGCGGGATAGCTCACCTCCATGGTCAGCCACGAGAAGAGGAGGAGCAGGACTATGATCAACACGGAGATGCCTAGCGAGCCGCGCCCGGCCGCATCGCTGCTCATCCCGCTACCTCCTCGACCTCTGCCGTCTCCATCCTGCCGGCCTGGGTGAGCATGACCGTGATGATGAAGAAGACGACGATGGCCCCGGCGAATATGGCGAGCTGGAAGAGGGCGACCGTGGGCGCCCCCATCAGGTAGTAGAGGATCCCCAGGAGCACGTTGGAACAGAGAAGGAAGACGACTCCGTAGACGATGTTCGGCATTGAAACGGCTAGGAACGCGGAGACCACCGTCAGCGAGAGCAGGACGATGACCTCGATCATAGGTCCTCCACCTTCCTGTACTTCATCTCCTCCCTGGTGAGATAGGGTTCGATCTTCCGCTTCAACCTGGGCACAACCTCCTTCACCTTCGGCACCTGGGCCAGCCGCTCCGGGGAGTATACCAGCTCGCTCCTGTCCTTGGTCGAGAACTCGACGAGGTCGGTGAACTCCAGAGCGCCCTTCGGGCAGAAATCCACGCAGTAGCCGCAGAGGCTGCATGTGCCGTAGTCGAGCTGGGGGTACTTTCCCTCCTCGCCCTCGACCTCCACCAGGGTGATGGAGTTGCAGGGGCAGACCCTTTCGCATGTGCCGCAGCTGATGCACCTGTCGAGGTGGAGCTTGTGGCGCCCCCTGAACCTCTCGGAGAAGATGAGGCGTTCGTCGGGGTAGGCGACCGTCTGGGAGTTCCTGAATACGTACGGGGCGACGATGATGAAGGGCTTGAGCAGCTTCCTCAGCAGGCTCATCAGGCCAACCCCCACAGCTTCAGGGCCATGACGATGAACAGGTTCAGGACAGCCAAGGGCGTGAGGTAGTACCATCCAAGCCTCAGCATCTGGTCCATCCTCAGCCTCGGGAAGATGCACCTGATTATGATGACGATGGGCACGAGGACGGCGAGCTTGAGAATCAGCCAGAAGATATGGCTGTACAGGGGCGACCCGAAGAGAACGGGGCCGTTGAATCCTCCCAGGTAGAGGGTTATGAAGAGGAGGGACCACGCCAGGAAGCCGACGTACTCGGCCATCATCGTGAACCCGAAGAGGATGCCGGTGAACTCCGTCCGCCACCCGAAGACCAGCTCCACCTCCGCCACGGGTATGTCGAAGGGGGTCCTCTCGGCCTCGATGATGAGGCCGAGGAAGAAGATGATGAAGCCCACGAACTGGGGAATGGCGTACCAGAGGGCCCTCTGCGCCTCGACGATCTCCACCAGGTCGAAGCTCCCGGCCATTATCGCCACGGCCGCGGCGCACATCACCAGCGGAATCTCAGCCGAGATATAGAGGTAAGCGGTCCTGAAGCTCCCGATGAAGGCGTATTTATTATTCGACGCCCAGCCGGAGAAGATGGGGATCAGGGGGGCTAGACCCGCTATGGCGATGAACAGGGGCAGGCCCAGGCTCCCCGCGTTGAAGAGGACCCAGCCCCGATCGAAGGGGATGAGGACGACCGCCAAGGCGGGGATGGTGGGTAGCAGCACCGGCATCACGGTGAAGAAGGCCCGCTGGGCATCGTAGGGGATGACGATCTCCTTGAGGAAGAGCTTCAGGAAGTCGGCGAAGAGCTGCAGCCACCCCGACCTCTTCCCGCAGTAATAGGGGCCGACGCGGAGCATCGCCCTCGCCAAAAATTTCCGCTCAAACCAGACCACTATGATGGCGAACACTAGGATGAAGGCGAGACCCGGAATGATGAGGATTTGCATGAAGGGCTTGAAATTAAACCAGAAAAACCGCCACAGCCACCCAGGCAGACTCCAGAGAAAGCTGATGAACCAGTTGTAAATCTCCGTTATCAACCTACCCGCGATCTCCAAGGGCGCGATCGCGCATAAGATGAATGAGCTCAGGAGAGCCAAGACAGCGCTCACGATCAGAGATATACCTCCTTGGACATCGCGATCACCTGTCAGAGTCCAGGTACCAAGGGTCGATGGAGTTGATGACTACGGGGACATCGGCTATGAGGACCTCGTCCAGCTCAGCCAACCTCTCGAAGACGTACATGTTCCTCAGGGTCGGCGAGTTGATCTTGACCCTATACGGGTTCATGCCGCCGTCGGTGAACATGTGGATCCCCAGCTCGCCTCGGGCCGTCTCGACGCGGCTGAGAGCCTCTCCGGGCTTGGCCCTTGCGAACAGCGGAGCCCTGGTCCGCACGGGACCGCCCGGTACCTCGTTGGCCACCTGCTCGATCATGTCGAGGCTCTGCCCTATCTCGTGGAACCTGACCTTGAGCCGGGCCATGGAGTCGCCTGCCGTCTCGGTGATCACCTTGAAGTTTAGGTCCCCATAGGCGGCGTAGGGCTCGTCCCTGCGGACATCCATGTCGACGCCGGAGCCCCTGAGGACGGGCCCCGTCGCTCCTAGCCTGAGGGCGTCCTCCCTCGTCAGGACGGCGACCCCCTCGCACCTCATCTCGAAGATGGCGTTCTCGACCATCGCATCCCAGTACTGTGCGAACCGCCCACGGAGGTACTGGATGCCCTCGATCACCTTATCCTGGAAGCCTTCCGGTAGGTCGGCGTTGACGCCGCCCGGAAGGAAGAAGTTGTAGCTCCATCGGGCTCCCGTCAGCCGCTCGAATAGGTCCAGGAGGACCTCCCTGTCGACGGTGGTCCAGAGGAAGACGGCGGGGAAGTAGCCCGTCGCCTCAGCTTGGAGGCCGAAGGCATAGAGGTGGCTGTTGATCCTGGCCATCTCGCAGATCATGGAGCGGATCCAATTTGCGCGCTCCGGCACCTCGACGCCCAATGCCTCCTCGATGGCGAGGACGTAGCCGAGACCGATGTTGGCGGTATCGACCATCACCATCCGCTCGATGGGGATGATCCCCTTCATGAAAGTCCTATTCTCAAGTATCTTCTCGATTCCCCGATGGGTGAAGCCGAGGTCGGCGATGAGCCTATGGACTATCTCGCCGTCCACGTCGAGGAGGATGCGGGTCTGACCGCTCATGGGATGCTGGGGCCCCCAGCTGATACGCATGATGTCGGGCTTGATCTCGGGCTCGCTCATGGCTCAGCCCCCTCGCCCTCGAAGTCCTTCCTCAGGGGGTATCCCCCCCTCCAATCCGGGGGCAGCAAAAGGGGCACCATGTTGGGGTGGCCCTCGAAGTCGATGCCGAACATCTCCTTGGCCTCGCGCTCGTGGAAGCTCATGGCCTCCCATATCCGGGTCATGGAGGGCAGAGAAGCCTCGTCCCGGGGGAGGTCGACCCTGAGGGTCAGCATGAACCTGGATGACGGATTCATCAAGTAGTATATCATCTGAATCCGGTACTCCTTCGGGTAGTCGACGGCGCCGGCCGAGACGGGGTGGAGGAACCCGTGCTCGTCCCTGAGGGCCCGGGCCAGATCCAGGAACCCCTCCCGCCTCGCGAGGATGGCCACCCTCTTCGGCCTGATGACCCTCGCCTCCTCCACGAGATCCAGATGTTCGGCCCTCAACGCTTCTATGAGGGCTTCTTCAGCCGACTCTGGCACCGACCTTGACCTCCTTCCTGATCTTCTCCTGGAGGATCATCATCCCGTGGATTATCGCCTCGGGCCTAGGTGGGCAGCCAGGTATGTAGACGTCCACCGGCACCACCTCGTCGACCTTAACCGTGGCGTACGAGTCGTAAAAAGGGCCCTTCCCCGTGGGGCATGCGCCGACCGAGACGACGTATTTGGGCTCCCCCATCTGCTCGTAGAGATACTTCACCCTCATGGCCATCTTCCTGGAGACGACTCCGACCACCATGATGCAGTCGCACTGCCGGACGCTGGCGAAGGGCAGGATGCCCAGGCGCTCCATGTCGAAGCGGGAGCCGGAGACCTGCATGAACTCGGGGCTGCAGCAGCCCGTGACGAAGTGGATGGGCCAGATGGAGTATTTGCGGGCCCAGCCGGCGATGTACTCGATGACGTTGTAGATGGGCATCGGTATGTGATAGCGCTCGAAGATACGCTCCTTTATGGTGGTCTCCTCTTGCATCTACCTCACCAGGTTCTTCAGCTCGGAGAGGAAGTACCCGATGCCGATGAGGACGATCAGAGTGTAGACGGAGACGATAGCAATCGCCTTCAAGGTGAAGTCGATGGACATGGCCGCGGTCAGCACCACCCAGGAGAAGGCGTCGAGGGCGAAGAAGACCACGGCGTAGCCGAAGTAGCGAGTTATACCGGTGATCCGGAAGTCTTTAGCGCTCCCAAAGGGCTCCTGGCCGCACTCGTATATGTTCCCTTTCGTCGGGTTGGGCTTCGACGGGCCTATCAGCCTCGCGATGAGGATTGCGCAGCCGAGGAACACTATGAAAATGACGGTAAAGATCCAGAAGGCGATATAACCGCCTATATATATCATCCCGGATCACTCCCCATAACTCTATCAATGCCCTTATTAATGTTTCACCCGCCCCTCCAAATCCCCTTTCCATGCGTAATATCCCCTTTTTAACGTCCTCGGCTCGGGAGACCAACATTAATAGGATTGGTTTGACGTTTACTCTCCGGATAGGAAGGTAGGATGAGAATGATCAACCAGGATGCTAAAGCGAGGATCGCAGGCCAAATCATCGATGAGAAGGGAGTGCCCGTCGGTGGCGTGATGATCACCTGCGACGGAGAAGAGAATAGAACCCTCTTCGATGGGTCCTACAAGTTCGACGATCTGGAACCCGGCCCCCATATCATAGAGATCGCTCTTGAGGGGTATGGAATACAGAGGAGGGAGATAGAGGCGAGGGAGGGAGGGGAGAGCACCCTGGATTTCCATCTGGAGCCGGAGGCGGGCGATGCAAAGATCTATGGCTACGTCCTAGACAAGGTGACGGGAGAGCCTGCGAGGACAGGTGGATCCTTGTACATGTACCGTCTCACGTCGAACAGGAGCATATCCTTCGACCCGGAGACCGGATACTTCGAGGTCGTCCACCTGCCTCCGGGCACATACACTCTCTGGACCTCTGTCCTCGGATACGAGGATGAGAAGAAGACGGTCGTTGTCGAAGAAGGCGATGAGCGAAGGACGGATTTCCTTATAAGGAAGGCGGAAATCGAGCCGCCTCTGGGTTAACATCGCAGCCCGACATAGAATCAGCTCAAGTACGGCTCTGGCCGAGCTCGTATCCCTTGGCGAGTACGTCGAGCTCCCGCGTCAGCAGATCTTCCAACCCCCTTGGGATCTTCTTCGGCCGCCTCTCTTCGTATATGACCTTTATGTAATGGTTGCATTTCTCACAGTAATCCAGCTCGTATTCTGGGTGTTCTTCGAAGGCGATAAATCCGAGGGAGTGCGGGTCCTTGTTCCCGCAGTATACGCACAGAAAAAGGTCCACGAGATACTCCGCCCCGCAGTACGTGCAGGTCATATAGCGCTTTCTCTGCCTGACCCTCGCCACAGGGGAGGTCCGTCCGCAGACCGGGCAGAAGGGCTCCCACCACGTCTCAATAAGCTCCTCCTCAACTCTGCGGGCGATATCTTCGAAGAAAGGCCGTAGCGGAGTCTCAAAAATGAAGAGCAGCAGAGCTGGCTCCACGCCGAACATGTCGCCTAGTTGCTGAAAACACGAGGCATCCTCTCCTAGGATCGCGCCTATGGTGGCTCGCGCATCGACCTCGCCATGTTCCAAGGCCTTGAGGAGCCCTTCAAGCGTCTCCCCTCCGGGGCGGCTATGCATCAGGCATTCCACGATGTCGCTGGCTGTGCTCATTATGTTATCTTCATCAAAGATGGAAGCGTCTAGGAAGCTGCGGATGGGCTTCTTAGAGGAAACCGCCCTCTCCTTCAGGTCCTTGACGGCCTCATCGCTCAAGGCCTCTCTGGCTCCTTTTGTAGGGAAATCACCCGTAGGCATCAGAATCTCTAGGATGGCCTTGTGGAAATTGAGGATGTCGGTGTACTGGGGGTAGTCTCCCAACGCGAAATCTATTTCGCGTATTTGTTCTCCGATGGTTGGCCTTGGCAAGTCGACAACCTTTCTCAAGTCATCGTCAACCCGTATTTGAATACTTTTCGTATCATAATTTGAATGCTATATTAGGGCTGGATCTGACGTGAACAATTTTAAATATTTGTTTCTATAAAAGGGAAGGCGAATTCGAAAATGTCTTCAAACTCGGATGCGTTCAAGACAAGTAGAAGGGAGTTTCTCAAGCTCAGCGTAGCCGTGCCAGCGATCCTGAGCCTCGCCGAGCTCGAGCCCATCCTTGGACGAACAGCGTTCTCCGAGACCGTGGGAGCAAAAAAGCTGAATCTGTACAAGAAAGGGCGGAGGATTCCATCGATATGCGTCTACTGCGCCGGCGGCTGCGGCGTCATCTTGACCACAGTCGGCGGCGAGGTGATCGAGGCCGAGGGAGATCCATATCACCCCATCAACAAGGGAGCAACTTGCAGCAAGCTCGCAGCATACATACAGCTTGTGAACAGCGAGCGCCGTCTGAAGAGGCCCATGATGAGGACGAATCCGAAAAAGGGCGTCGATGAGGACCCGAGGTGGGTCTACATAACGTGGGATGAAGCGCTTGAGATCATCGCCGAGAAGGTCGTCGGGGCGATTGGGACTCAGAGCTATTTTAAAGATGAGATTGTCGGCGGCAAGGCGGTCAGGAATTACTTCAGGGGGGGCAAGGAGAGCCCAGTCATGTGGCATGGCTCCTCATACTGGGGTAATGAGGAGTGTTACTTAGGAAAGAAGATTATCTCCCTCCTCGGATCAACGAACGTCGAGCACCAGGCTAGGAAGTGCCATGCGTCGACGGTGGCGGCTCTGGGTAGCACCTTCGGCTTCGGCGCGATGACCAACCACGTCATCGACGCGAAGAACTCGAAGTGCTTCCTCATCATGAGCAACCCCGTTGAGAGCCACACGATGGAGTTCAAGTGGGTGATGGAGGCGAAGGATAGAGGAGCCTTCACCATCAACCTCGACCCGAGGTTCAACAGGACCTCCTCTCAGGCGGACATCTACGCGAAGTACAGGTCGGGGGCCGAAGCCGCCATCTTCCTGGGCCTGATCCACCTCCTTCTCTACGATGAAGAACTCTCGCGAGCGATCGACGTAGATTTCGTGGAAACCAGGACCAACGCGCCCTTCGACATGGATGGCAACTTCCTCTCGGATTGGATGGCCAACCCAAGCTCCATTTTCAATCAGTTCAAGACCCTCGTCGCCAAATACACCCCAGAGGAGGTCGAGCGCATCTCGGGCCTCAGGAGGGATACACTCAGAAAAGTCGCTGAGAACTTCTTCTTCAAGAAGCCGGGCAATATATACTACTCCATGGGAACCACCCAGCACACGAATGCAACTCAGGCGATCCGAGCTCAGGCGATACTCCAGCTCCTGCTCGGAAACATGGGCGTTCCCGGGGGAGGCGTCAACGCCCTACGGGGAATCAGCAACGTACAGGGCTCCACCGATATGAACCTCTTATCACATTACATAATGGGATACAGGGCTCCGCCGCGCGACCTAAAAGACGTTAGGCGGTACCAGAAATGGAAGAACTCCGACCCGGCGAACCGACCTGGCGGGGTCGAGGGCGGTGTCACGTACACGCCTGCCAACAAGACGGAGGAACGCTGGGATGACAGGCACTTCGCGACGTGGAAGAACCTCGAGTACAACTGGGGGATGCAGATGGGAACATACCCAGGATCGGACCCGGACAACGAGCCGGTCATCTGCGACATGCCCATCGGGAACGGCTATCCCACCATGCAGCTCTTCAGAGCCATCCTCGACGGAAAGATCAAGGTCGCGATCATCGTTGGAGAGAACAACGCCGTCTCCAACGCCAACTCCAACCTCGTCAGAGAAGCCCTCAGCAAGCCCGGTCTCTTCCTCGTGGTCGACGAGATCTTCGAGACGGAGACGGCTCACTTCGCGGATATCGTCCTCCCCGGGACGACTAGGGCTGAAAGGGAGGGGAGCGTAACCAACACGGGCCGATGGGTACAGTGGTACTGGAAGGCTGTCGAGGCGCCCGGTGAGTGCCGTGATGAACTATGGTTCGCCACCCAGCTTTTCAAGAGGATAAGAAACAAGGGCTTCAAGATGCCATCGGAGCTTTCACCGTTCGAGTTCTCCGCCGATGTGGACGCTGCTTGGCCCACGCCCTACACGGACGAGCTCGGAGAGACGGTTGAGGCGGTCTACAAAGAGATCGGCCATCCGACGATGTGGGCTAACGTGCTCTATAAGACATCTTGGGACGAGGCGCTAAGACCTGACCTGGGCGGAATCCTGGCGAAGAGGCGTGACCCGAGACCCTTGAACGCCCAGGACGAGATGTACGGATTCTACAAGAACTGGTCATGGAGCTGGATGTTGAACCAGAGGGTGCTTTACAACATCAACGAGGACCCAGCAGGGGTGAAAACTTTCTTCGTCTGGTGGGCCCACGACGATGATACATGGCTGGGCCTGGACCGTTCAGCTATCTGGTCGAGGCAGCAGTTCAAACCGGAAATGCAGGCGTGGAACCCGCTTCACTATGGGATGCCCCTTCACAACGAGCCGCTCGAAAGCCCGGATGAGGAATTGGCCAGGGAATATCCGTCGATGTGGGACGAACGCTTCCAGAAAGAAGGGTTTGTCCCGGTGACCGTGGGCAAGCCAAGCGAGTACCCGTACGTGCTGACCACCTTCAGGCTCGCCGAGCACATGCAGGCAGGGGCGATGACACGTAACTTACCTTGGCTCGTCGAGGCCCATCCAGAGATGTTCGTTGAGATGAGCCCTCAACTTGCTGACGAGCTAGGCGTCAAGATCGGAGACTACGTCAAGGTCAAGTCGGCGAGGAACCCGGATGGGATAAGAGTGAAGGCGAATGTAACCGAGCGGATGATGCCCATCAGGGTCAACGGCAGAGACGTGCACGTGGTCGGTATGCCGTGGCACTGGGGCTTTAAGGGGCTGAGCACGGGGCCAAGCGCGAACGAGATCACCATCGACGCCGTCGATGTGTCGGCCAACATACCGGAGACGAAGACATGCCTCTGCAACATCGTGAAGGATTAGGAGGGTGAAGAATGCCAAAGGCAGTTTTAGTGGATTTGAGGAGATGCATAGGCTGCAGGGCCTGCCAGGTGGCGTGCAAGCGCTGGAACGACCGGGAGGCCACGGCAACCCAGCTGAACACCGATCCAGATCTGGAGTGGACCAATCCGAGGGAGCTGTCGCCCCAGACCTATACCTACATGCGATTCGTCAAGCTTGGAACCGGCGAGTCCCTCAGGTGGAGCTTTGTCAAGGTCCAGTGCAACCACTGCATCGACCCGGGATGCGTCAACGCCTGCCCGACCACGGCCCTCATAAAGAACGAGGACGGCTCCGTCACCTACAGGAAGGAGCTCTGCATAGGCTGCGGATACTGCATCAACGCCTGCCCCTTCGGCGTCCCCACCTTCGACGAGGAGAACAGGATCATCGAGAAGTGCACCTTCTGCTCCGAGAGGCTGAAGGAGGGGCTGGAGCCCGCCTGCGTCCAAGCGTGCCCGACGGACACGCTCAGGCTGATGAGCCTGGAAGAGGCCCGGGCGATTGCGGTCCAGGCAGAGGCGAAGGGTCTCCATACCTATGGCCTGCACGAAGTAGGCGGGACATCCTGGATCTACATCTCTGAGGTGCCACTAACGGAGCTCGGGTTCCCGGAGCACACCGCCAAGACGCCGGCCGGCTATCAGGCCGACCTGTTGGCCAAGGTAGTGGGCACGGGGGTCTTCGTGGGCGCGGCCATCGTGGCCGGCGTGAAGCTGTACGCGCAGAGGAGGGAGGCCGTGGCCCGGGCAGAGGGAGGTGAATGAGATGGAGCAGCTGACGTGGGGAATACTGCTCGCCGCGTACCTCTTCGTCGGGGGGATGGCGGGAGGCGCCTTCATCGTCGGGGCCCTAGCCGATATCCTTGGGAAGGATAAGTGGAAGGTCCTGTCGAAGTCCGGCATCTACGTGAGCCTGCCATGCATCATTTTCGGCCTGGTCTTTCTGATTCTGGACCTCGGTCGATTTGAGGTCGCGCCGCTGAGCCCGTTGAACGCTTATATCAACTTCCCCGCCTCCATAATGTCGGTGGGGACATGGATCATCACCGCGTTTACAGCCGTATCCCTTGTGACGGCGATACTCTACTTCTTTGAAGGTCACGCTATTATTCGGAAGCTGTTCGAAGTCGTCGGATTTGTCCTAGGTGGGTCGACGGCGGCGTACACGGGTGTCCTGCTCTCCTTCGCGAGGGGGAGACCATTCTGGGTTTCACCGTACTTGCCGTGGCTCTTCATCATCTCTGGGACACTGACAGGTCTGGCGATGGCATTATTCCTGATACCGATTATCGCGGTGTTCATGCCACGCTTCTTCGAGGATTTCAAGAACCTCTTTGACAAGCGTACAGAGTACGTAAGCATGCTCGGTGAGACAGATAAATATCTCACCATCCTGGGCATCATCGAGATTTGTCTGATAGTGCTCTTCATAGGGACAGCCCCCGGCGGTAGCTTTCTAATGACAGGCCCCCTCTCACTGTGGTTCTATGCCTATCTGATACTGGGATTGATCGCTCCCCTGGGCATCGGATACTACATCGCGAAACTGGATTCCGCTCGCGCACACGAGAACCTGAAAACCGAGGGGATAAGCTCATCGATGGTTCTCTCATCACTAGGCAGCTTTGTCCTCATATTAATCGGCGGCTTCCTCCTGCGCTACGTGGTGCTGGTGGCGGGTCAGATAATAATCTAGAATCAATTATCCCTTCTTTATTTACCGCGTTCGAGATGTATAGAAAAAGTGAGCTTCGAGGGCTCCAGCAACCCTTTTATCGGCAAGGTTTTATAAATACCACGCCGAGGAGATCAAGAGCATCATGTTGGGCCTAGGAACCACCGAGCTATTGGTAGTGTTATTTATAATACTGCTTCTATTCGGGGGTAAGAAGCTGCCAGAGCTCGCCCGATCGATGGGAAGCGCCGTCAGGGAATACTCAAAAGCGGCCACCAGCGAGGCCAAGGAAGAGAAAAAGCCCCGGAGCGAGGATGAGGAGAGGGCCGCGATCCTCGAAGCGGCGAGAAAGATGGGCATAGAGACAGAGGGAAAAAGCATCACAGAGATAGCGCAGGAACTAGTAGAAGCCGCGCAGAAAAAAGAGTAGACAGCTCAACCTAGCCTGCTGGTGGGGTCGGATGTCAGATGATGAGGAGCTGCCCATCTGGGATCATCTCGATGAACTCGCGAGACGGCTCCGGAGGATTCTGGTTTCAGTCGCCGTCGCAACCATTGTGATGGCCTCCCTGCCAGCTGACCTTGCTAGAATAGCCAAGCTGGATTTCTCCAACTATAGGCCCATGATATCAATCGTCATGGAGGCGATACAGGATAACCTTCTGCCGGAAGGCGTGAACCTGATAGCTTTCACATGGCTCGACACATTCTATATCTATGTCATAGTGGCGATAGCTCTTGGGACGCTGATATCTCTACCCGTGATCGCCTACGAGATCTATCAGTTCGTCAGCCCCGCTATGTTCTCCCAGGAGAGAAGATACGTCTTCAGCTTCGTGACCGTATTCTCCATCCTCTTCTTAGTAGGAGCGGTCTACGCCTACTTCATCCTCCTACCGATAACATTCAAGATATTGCTGAGGTTCGTAAACCAGACCAGGATCGCCCCCTTCTTCTCTGTCCGTGACTTTTTCAATATCGTCGCCTTCGGCATCCTTGGATCTGGTTTATTCTACACCTTCCCACTGTTGATATTCCTTCTTGTTAAAATAGATCTGGTGGACGTACAGACGCTCCGTGAAAACAGGAAACAGATCTTCGTTGGGCTGTTGATCGTTACAGCGGTGATTACCCCGGACCCCACGCCATTTTCTATGCTCCTCATGGTCGTCCCCTTCTATATACTCTACGAACTCACCATCCAAGTCGTAAGCAGAATAAAGCGAGACGAAAAAATAGGAGACGAGATCGAGGTGGGCGTAGAGGCATCTAAGAGGATCCTCAAAAAGTACTCCTAGAAATGTTTCAGGGCGTGCGATGTTAATAAAAGACATTTACTAAACTCGCGCATGATGCTAATGGCGTGGTATGCGAGGCGCTCTGGCTCGCTGGGTCGCGACGAGAAAAGGCCGTATTGAGAACCACCAGATCATGGCCACGTCTACGTAGAACGCGGGCCCATGGCTCAGCGACACGGACTCGGATCCTACAAGGACTCAATCGTGGGCATGTCCATCTCGGAGACGGCCGAGGGCAGGTAGATCACCGGCGTCGACGTGTTCAGGGTCATCAGGGGCTTTCGACCTGTACCTCGCGTGCTACGTCTTGCCTCACGAAGGCGATGAGAATATCCGCCTCATTCCTGTCTGAGGACCCCATCCCCGCCGCTTCTTTATTCCCGATCTTCTCTTCGGAGGCCCCTCAGCGTATCGAGGACCATATCGACGGCTCTTTCGGCGGCCATCTCAACCTCTGGGGAAAGGCCGATGCCCGCGCTTAGGACCTTCGGCTTGCAGCCGATCAAGATGACTTTAGGTGGGAGGGTGCCGATGGCGCTGGAGAACCTCAGCAGGCCCTCTAGGCCAACCTCGTGGAGGGTCATTCTGGCGAGCTCGCCCACATCGTCGACCGTCTCCCCGATCTCGACCTCGGCCTTGTAGAGGCGGCCGGGCTCGCCCTCCACATCCATCGTATCTAGGAAGATCGCGGCGTCGTAATCGCTGAGATCCGTCGCGATGGTGAGGCCGGCGGTCCCTACATCCCTAAGCTCGACGTTCTCGGGGAGGGAGAGCTCCGATAGAAGGTCTACGACCCGTGGGCCGAAGCCATCGTCCCTCCTGAGCCTGTTACCTACTCCGGCGACTAGGATTCTCATCGTTTGAGGCGGTGGCTCCAGCCGGTACGACCTCCCCGACCGGGACCTTACGTCTGCGGCCCATGGGAAAAGGATGTCGATCCGATGATACACCCGGGATCTGAGGAGAGGATTCTTGTCCCTTAAGCGACAGGCGCTCAGGGTCTCGCGGATAGCGCTAATCTCCTCCAGCTCATCCATTGAGGCCTTCAAGGCAGCTGAAATGTTTTTAATCTGAGATTGGAATGAGGGAGATGTCCCTGCATGGTTGGGAAGGGGAGGTCTTCGGGGTGGACGAGGTTATAAAGCTCGAGCACGGGGGCGGCGGTAGGCTGATGAGGGAGCTCATCGAGGGAGTCATCGTCCCCGCCTACAGGCTCAACCGCGCCGGGGGCGGCATAGGCCTGCCGGAGATGGACGACGGGGCGACGATCCCCCTCGACGGCCGCAGCATCGTCTTCACCACCGACGCCTACACCGTTAAGCCGATAATCTTCCCGGGGGGTGACATCGGGAGGCTGGCCATCTCCGGGACCGTCAACGACCTCGCCGTGATGGGGGCGACCCCCCTCGCCCTGGCCACCTCCATCATCGTGGAGGAGGGCCTCCCCATGGATGTGCTCAGAGGCGTCGTGAAGTCGATGAACGGGGCCCTGGAGGAAGTGGAGGTCCCCCTGGTGGCCGGGGATACCAAGG
>Ga0111229_104_pt1 | contig 44477 bp, 44 predicted proteins | sample DeeMarSWOR152_54_FD_80383 | JGI IMG/M metagenome (GOLD analysis project Ga0111229, IMG submission 80383) | Crenarchaeota group-15 archaeon DG-45 | reverse complement strand
CGTCGTGCCGCCCCGGGCCAGGAGCTGGTACTACATCAGGGCGCCCGCAAGGGAGGGGAAAGACGGCGTGAACGAGATCGCCGAGAGGGTCAAGAACTGCGCACGGGCCGCCGCGCTGGCGACGGAGACGGAGCTGGAGACGAGGCCGCTGACGGGTATCTACAGCAGGCTTCCCAACGAGGCGGGGGCCGAGCTCGTGCAGCGGAACTTGGAGCTCGTCGGCCCTCCGAGGTTCAGCGACGAGGACAGGGCGTACGCGAGGGAGATAGGGATGAGGGAGCCCCTGGACGAGACGATATCCCCCATCAACCGGGAGACGAGCCGCGCCTCCAACGATATCGGGACCGTCAGCTGGCTCGCCCCCCTGCTCACCTTCTACGTCACCTGCGCCACCAGGGATACCCCGGGACACAACGTCCTCGGCGCATTGCAGTACGGGATGGAGATAGGCCAGAAGGGGATGATGGTCGCCGCCAAGGCCCTCGCGTGCACGGCCATCGACCTGCTGACCAAGCCAAAGGAGCTGGGCGCGATCAAGGAGGAGTTCAGGACGAGGACGGAGGGCTTCACGTTCGACCCGATCATCCCGAGTGGACAGCGGCCGCCCGTCAGGGACGGCCGCCCGACGCCTAAACACTGAAGCTCCATGATCCTGCGTGTGCTCTGGGATCGATGAAGAACAGATTCGCAATGAATGGGGTTTGGGAGGCTGCCAGATTTGTCAAAATTCAATATTCTGTATGTGGGGTCCGTGCCTGAGGCCATAAGAGAGGAGCTTCGCTCTAGGCTGCCTGAGGGCTTCGCCCTGGAATTTCTAGATGAGGGGCCACCGGAGGAGAGAGCGGGGCTTCTAAGCGAGGCGCATTTCATCATGGGGTTTCCCGGGTCGATAACGCCGAGGGCGTTGAGGATGGCGGGGAACCTCAGGATGGTGCAGCTCCTGAGCGCCGGCTACGACGAGCTCGACATGGAGCTGGCGAACGAGCTCGGCCTGCCCGTGGCGAACAACGGGGGCGCGAACTCCATAGCGGTGGCCGAGCACACGATCCTCCTCATCCTATCGCTGTACAAGAGGCTGTGCAGGCACCACGACAGCCTGAGGAGGGGCGTCTGGCTCAGGGAGAGGGACCACCCCCTCGACATGTTCGAGCTGGCGGGCAAGGCCGTGGGCATCGTGGGCTTCGGCAACGTCGGGAGGGCCCTCGCGGAGCGCCTCCGCGGCTTCCAGGTCAAGATGCGCTACCACGACATAGTCAGGTCCGAGGAGCACGAGGACAGGCTGGGCGTGGAGTACCTGGGCCTCGACGAGGTCCTGAGGACCTCCGACATCGTGAGCGTGCATGTCCCCCTCACGGCCTCGACGAGGAACATGATCGGCGCGAAGGAATTGAACCGGATGAAGAGGACGGCGGTCCTGATCAATACATCAAGGGGAGAGGTGGTCGACGAGGGGGCGTTATACAGGGCGCTGAAGGAGCATAAGATAGCCGGGGCCGGCCTGGACGTCTTTGCCAGGGAAGGGGACATCCAAAAAGGGACGTGCACGAGCCCGCTGTTCGAGCTGGAGAACGTCGTCGTCACCCCCCACTACGCCGGCCACACCTTCGACACGTGGCTCAGGAGAATAAGGATCGGCTACGAGAACATCGTCAACTGCACAAAGGGCGAGCCGAGATACATCGTTAATAGAGAGGCTTTGAGCAGAAACCGGGGTTCAGCGAATCAACCTTAGAACCCCACACATCTCCGACCGCCGACGGCGGCGTTGGGCCTCATGCCGATGCGTAGCCCGCCTCGAGGGCCCTGAGGTTTATCCCCCTCATGGAGGGCTGCATCAGCGCCTCGACGGCCTCCTTCAGCATGTCGAGGGTAAGGAACTCGGCTCGCTTTGCGAGGGCGCCGAGGAGGACCATGTTCGCGACGATGATGCTTCCCAGCCTCTTCGAGGCCTCGCCGGCGGCGACGGGGACAAGCTCGACGTCGCCCCTGAGCTCGCCTTCCCTCAGTTCCTGGAGGACATCGACGTCGACCAGGACGAGGCCGCCCGCCCTGATTCGGCCGCTGAACTGCCCGTAGGCCTGCGCGGACATGGCGATGAGGATCTCCGCCTCCTCGATCTGGAGGTCGTGGATCTCCCCGTCCGAGACGATCACCTCTGAACAGCTGCTGCCGCCGCGCGACTCCGCGCCGTAGCTACGGGTGTTGACGACCTCGTATCCCGCCCTGAAGAGGGCCTCCGCCAGGAGCTCGCCGGCGGCGACGACCCCTTGGCCGCCGGTCCCGGAGATGATGATGCCCCGGAACATCAGCCGCCGCCCCCCTTCCTCTCCACGAGCCTCCGCAGCGTCTCGGTGAACTCCGGACGCTCACGCTTCACGAAGACGCCGAGCGGGAGCTTCCCCTCGCGCGGCCCCACCAGCCTCTCGACCGCCCCCAGCCCGCCGAGCCTCTCCTTCGCCTCCTCCAGATCCTCCGCGTCGACCCTGACGATGCGGCCGAAGGCCAGGTGGTCCACGAGCCTCGCCTCCGCCCCCAGGCCCTCGACCGCGCCCTCGACGGCCCGCAGCGACTCCCCCGGCGCCCCTCTCGGGACGGCGTAGACGTAGCTCCCCCTGGGCCGGCTGCCCCGGACGTAGGTGCTCTCCGAGAACATCTCCAGGATGCGGCTCGGGACATGCCGGACAGGGCCTCGCATCTCGAAGAGGCGCCTCTGCTGAGTGGGGCACTGGCTCAGGACCTCGATGAAGGAGAAGCCCCCGTGCCCCAGGGCCTCCCCGATGCTCCGGGTCAGCTGGGCGGCGTGGTACGTGGTCCACCTGGCGACGTAGGTGGCCCCCGCGGCCGCGGCGAGCTCCGCCAGGTCGAAGGGGCCCTCGGGGTTCCCGTAGGGCGAGGTGGCCGTCATCTTCCCGTAGAGGGTCGTCGGCGCCATCTGCCCCCCCGTCATCGCGTAGCTCAGGTTGTTCACCAGGATGGTGGTGATGTCGATGTTCCTCCTGGCCGCGTGGATGAGGTGGTTGCCGCCGATGCCGGCGCCGTCCCCGTCGCCGGTGAACACCACCGTGACGAGGTCGCTGTTGAACACCTTCGCGCCCGTGGCGTAGGCGAGGGCCCTGCCGTGGGGCGTGTGCATCGTGTCGCCCCGGAAGTTGGGGCTGGGGATCCAGGAGGAGCAGCCGATGCCCGAGACGCAGAGCACCTTGTCGGGGGGGACCCCGAGCTCATCGATGGCCCGGACGAAGCAGTTGAGGACGATGCCCCCGCCGCATCCGGCGCAGAAGGGGGAGGGCTGGAAGCGGATGTACCTGTCCCTGTAGTAGCTCAGGGGCCTGACGGGCATCACGCGACCCCCCCTATGGCCTTCACGATCTCATCCACCGTCGGCAGCACCCCCCCGATCTTGGCGACCGACGAAACCCGGGCCCGGCCGCACGCAGCCCGTTCCACCTCCCGCACCATCTTGCCCGCGTTCATCTCCACCACAAGGAGGGCGTCGACTCCTTCCGCGAGGCGGGAGACCTCCTCGTCGGGGAAGGGCCAGAGGGTTCTCAGCCTCAGGAGCCCCGCCTTGACGCCCTCCGCCCTCGCCCGCTCCACGGCGCCGTAGCTCGGGCGGGCCGAGGCCCCGAAGGAGACGACGGCAACCTCCGCGTCCTCGAGCCCGACGGCAACGGTGTCCGCGATCTCGTCTCGGGCTCTCAGGATCTTCTCCCTCATCCTGTTCACCTTCATCCGGTGGTACTCGGGGGAGGCGTCCCTGAGCCCCGTCGGCCTGTGGGCGGAGCCGGTGACGAGGAGGCTGTATCCGTCGCCGAAGCGGGGCATCTCGGGGACGAGGCTGGGGTCGTCGGTGCCGAAAGGAGTGCACTCGGGGCCGGCGGGGCCGCGGCGGTCGACGACCTCCACCTCCTCGGGGACGACGAGCTTCTCCCTCATGTGGCCGATCATGCCGTCGGCCATGAGCATCACCGGCGTCCTGAGCCGCTCGGCCAGTTTGAAGGCCCGCGCCGTCAGATCGAACATCTCCTGCACCGACCAGGGGGAGAGGGCAACGGCCTCGTAGTCGCCGTGGGCCCCGTACCTCGCCTGGTAGACGTCCTGCTGCGACGGGAGGGTCGACTGGCCGGTGGAGGGGCCGCTCCTCTGGACGTCCACCACCACGCACGGTGTCTCCGTCATGTGGGCGTAGCCGATGTTCTCCTGCATGAGGCTGAAGCCCGGCCCCGAGGTCGCCGTCATGGCCTTGGCCCCGGCCCAGGAGGCGCCGATGACCGCCGCCATCGACGCCAGCTCGTCCTCCATCTGCAGGAAGAAGCCGCCCGCCCTCGGGAGCTCCGCCGCCATGTGATGCGCGATCTCGTTCGCGGGCGTGATCGGGTAGCCGGCGAAGAGGCGGCAGCCCGCCCTCAGGGCCCCCTCGGCGCAGGCCACGTTTCCCATGACCAGGTGCCTCCCCGGCCTCAGCATCCCGCCCCCTCCTCGACGCTTATGGCGAAGTCGGGGCAGAGCCGCTCGCACCATCGGCATCCGATGCAGTCCCCCTCCGCGACGGGAAAGGCCCCGCCCAGCGCCGTCCTCTCCTCCGACTCCCTGAGGGCCTTTCCCCCGAGCTTGCCGCAGATGTAGACGCAGATGAGGCAGCCCTTGCAGAGGGCCCTGTCGATCCCGACGGAGTAGCATGCCCGCTCCTCGCCTTTCGCATCGCCCAAATCCCCGGAGGCTCCCATGGCATCCCTCCATGGGATCATCCTAAATGGGAGGCTATTAAGCATGGATGTAGGGGTTGCAGAGCGTCACGGAGAATTTCTTGAGAAGACGACGCCATCCTTGAGTTTACGTCCCTGTCTCGGGGCAAGTAAAACTCTCATCCCCGCCGACGGAGGCGGGCCTAGGTCTCCCGCCACTTCCTCAGGACGAGGCTGGCGACGGCGGAGTCCTGGATGGCGAGGCCCACGCTCTTGAAGATGGTCAGCCCGTCGCCCTCGACCCTCCCCTCCCTCCTGCCGAGGACGAGGTCGCCGAGCTCCGCGTGGATGTGGTCCTCGGCGATGGCCCCCTCCCCGATGGGGATGAGGAGGTCCCCCGCCTCGGCCAGGACGGCCTCCCGGCTGTCGACCACCACCTTCGCCTCCGCCACCGTCTCCGTGTCAAGCTCCCTGTGGTCCGGGTAGAAGCTGCCGATGGCGCTGACGTGCACCTCGTCGCCCAGCCACCCCCGGCGGACGACGGGCTCCCTCGACGTGGTCGCCGTCACGACGATGTCCGCGCCCCTCACGGCCTCCGCCCCGCTCCCCGCGGCGGCGATGTCGACGCCCAGCCTCGGCCCCATCTCGTCGATGAACCGCCTCACCCGCTCCCGGGAGATGTCGTGGACCCGGATCACCTCCAGCGGGCAGGTCTCGGCCAGCGCCCACGCCTGGGTGCGGCCCTGCGCCCCGCATCCGATGACGGCGGCCACCCTGCTCCCCCTTGGAGCCAGGTAGCGGGCCGCGACGCCCGTGACGGCCCCCGTCCTGACGGCCGTGAGGTACGTCGCCTCGATGAGGGCCTCCAGCGCCCCCGTCTCCGGGTCGCTGACCGCGAGCCAGGCGATGATGGTGGGGAGCCCCCGCTCGGGGTTCCGGGGGTACGTGGAGATGATCTTCGTGGCGAGGGCCCCCGTCTCCTCCAGGTACGAGGGCATCAGTGAGACGCTGCCGCCGAACCTGCTCAGCATCATCGTCGACCTCGGCGGCATCAGCGCGGAGCCCCTGGCGTACTCGCCGAAGGCCCCCTCGACGGCGTCGATGGCCTCCCGCATGGTCAGGAGCCGCTCGACGTCGGCATCGGATAGGAGCAGCATGACGATCCCAATCCTGTAGGAGGCTCAGACCTGTTTAAAATTGTGGTCCCGGGGCCGGCGACCGAAAACACGCTAAGACCACGGCGGGCACTGCTTGCGTGAATGAAGCCCGAGTCAGACGCCGGCGTCTACTCTTCCGCGATCACGGGGTTCCTGAGCCTGCCGATCCCCGTTATCTCCAGCTCCAACGTGTCGCCGGGCTTTATGCGGCCGACGTCGGGCGCGCCCGTGCTTATGACGGCCCCGGGCTGCAGCGTCAGCGTCTGCGACGGGATCGAGACGAACTCGTGGACCCTGTGCAGCATCTCCCGTGTGCTCCTCTCGGTGGCCGGCTGGCCGTTTATCCATGCCCTCTTGGTCAGGCGGTGGGGGTCCCCCAGCTCGTCCCCGGTGACTATGCAGGGGCCCATGGGGCAGAAGGTGTCGTGGAGCTTCGAGCCGAACAGCCCCCCCATCTGCTTGCCGTAGTCCGTGACATCGTTGTACACGGTGTAGCCGAAGACGTAGCCGTAGGCGGACTCGTCGTTCGGGATCCTCCTCCCCTCCCTCCCTATGACGACCCCGATCTCGCACTCGTAGCAGGCGCCGAAATCCGTGATCTCCCTCGGGATCACGATGGGCTCATCGGGTCCGACCACGCCGGTCACGGGCTTCAAGCTGAAGCCCGCTATCCCGTAGGGCCGGTACGCGTTGCCCATGTTCAGTATCATCGGAGGCCTTGGAATGGGCGCCCTCAGCTTGATGTCTGCCAGCGGGTACGCCGCCCTGCCGAGGCCCCCGTGCTCCACGGCGAACTCCACGGCCTCCCCGGCGATGGCCTTCGCCTCCCAGCCTCCCTCTATGAAGCCGATCATGGTACCCGGGACCTCGTCGCTGGCTCTCTGAGCGGCCTCTTCCGCAGCGGATCCCTCGGACCGCAGCTGCAGGGCGCGGGCCTCCCTGGGGTCGACCACGTGCTCCCCTTCCAGCACCCCTACCCTCTCGCGGCCGTCCGCGATGAAGGTGACCAATCTCACCTCGGCTACCCTCCCTTGAACCTGCTCCTGTTGTAGTCCCGCTTCATCTTCCAGTGCCTCGCCGTCTCGGGGTCCCTCCTCTCGAGCTCCCTGACGACGGCCCCGTCGATGTCATCGGTGGTCATCCCCTCGAAGGGCTCCACCGCCGCCGCGATCTCCCCGACGACTGGTCCCCGGGCGCCCGCCCTCACCAGGGCCATCTCGATCTTCCTCCTGTCGAAGGCCTCATAGGGCTCGGCATCGGCGGCATGCGTGCTTCTCCAAAATTCGCTCTTCCTGACCCTGAACATTCCCCTCCTCACCACGTTAGATACGCCCGCGGAGGGTATATCTATTTCACGCGGAGGGTTGCGCCGTGCGCGCATCAGAAGAGGAAGCCGTCCCTCAGGGGGTCGTTCGGGTCGACGACGATCTGGTTGAAGGCGGTGATGTAGGCGGTGGCGGAGACCTCGGGGACGATGCCCCTGTAGCCGCCGACCCTCACCTCCTCCAGGATGCGGCCGTGGTGCAGGGTGCCGATGGTGCTCTCGGCGACGAACGCCTCCCCCGGCTCCAGCGCCCCCTTCCCGTACAGGGCGGCCATCCGCGCGTTGGTGCACGTCCCCGCGGGCGACCGGCAGGACTGCTTCGGCCCGAAGACGTTCCAGTGGCGGGAGCTGGCCCCCTCTCGGGAGGGCTCCGTGTAGAAGGTGACGAGATCGAGGAGGTTGAGCTCGGGGTGCTCCGGGTGCGCAACCTCCACCCGGTCGGCGAGGAAGTTCCTCATCCTCCAGCCGAGGGCGATCCAGTGCTCCTTGTTCTCCAGGCTCGGCTCCAGCCCGATGCTCCCCGCGTCGACGAAGGCGTACCAGAGGCCGCCGTAGGCGATATCCGCCTCGACGGCGCCCACGTCCGGGACCTCGACCTCCGCCGTCTCCGTGTAGAAGGAGGGGACCCCCTGCATGGCGATGCGCCCCGCCTCCCCGTCCTCCACCGTCACCCGGGTCCTAACCAGCCCGGCGACGGTGTCCAGGACGATCTCGGTCACCGGCTCCGTCGCCTCCACCATGCCCGTATCGACGAGGACGGCCGAGACGCTGTAGGTGCTGTCGCCGCAGGCGCTGAAGTAGCCGTCGGTCCACAGGTAGATGACGCCGACATCGGCCTCGGGGACGGTCGGCTCCGTCAGCACCGCCCCGAGGAGGCCCGCGAAGCCCCTCGGCTCCTTGAGCATCGTCGGCCTCAGGTGGTCGTAGTGCTCACGGAAGTAGGCCTGCTTCTCGGCCATTGTGGAGCCCTTGAGCTTTGGGACCCCGCCGACGACGACCCGGGTCGCCTCCCCCGAGGAGTGGGTATCGACGCAGGAGAGAACCCTGGAGAACCTCAACCCTGAAACCCCGAGGAGATATCGGGGCCCCTCACTATTTACCGTTGCTGTCCCGGGTCGGGTCCTTGAGGTGCCGCCTCATCCTCAGGTAGACGAGGGCGGCCACCAGGGCGGGGATGTGGAAGACGCAGGCCTCGAAGACGGGGTCGAGGAAGACGGCTACGAGGCGCTGGAACAGGAAGACGGCGGCCGACAGCGCGAGCATGACGGCGGCCGTGCTCCTCCATGACTCCGCCTCCTCGGCGCTCAAGCTCGACGAGATCCCTCCGAAGATAGGGGGAGCACGGGGTTAAAGGGGGCTCAGGAGGTCCCTGAGGGCTATATCCTGGAAGGTTCCGTTGGGGAGGGTCCTCCGGACGGTCATAGGGAGGATGCTGCTCTCCAGCTCCCTTATGGAGATGTCTATGGGGTCGCTCACCCCCGCGGGCAGCTCCACCAGTATCGGCGCGCCCATGGATATCTGGAGCGCCCTGGCGCCGACGATCCTCGCCCGCTCGAACCTCGTGAGCTTGGACGGGCCGATCCGGATTTCCTCTCTCAACTCGGTTCTCTTCAGAATGTGGGATGAAATAGGACTACATGGGGGGCATTCCGCCGGGCATGCCGCCGCCGGGGGGCATCGGGGGCGTCTTCATCTTCGAGGCGGCGATGACGTCGTCGATCTTCAGCAGCATCGTCGCCGCCTCGGTCGCGGACTTTATGGCCTGGGCCTTGACCTGCAGAGGCTCGTAGACGTCCTGGGCAGTCATGTCGGTGACGCGACCTGCGAAGCCGTCGATGCCTGCCCAGGCCTCCCCCTTCTCATGCCTGGACTGCATCTCGCTGAGGGCGTCGATGGGGTCCATGCCGCTGTTCTCGGCCAGGGTCGTCGGTATCGCCTCGAGGGCCTCGGCGAAGGCGGAGACCGCCAGCCTCTCCCGGCCAGCGAGGGACTCGGCGTGCCGCCTCAGCCTCCTCGCGACCTCGACCTCTGGCGCCCCGCCTCCGGCGAGGACCCGGGGGTCACGGACGACGTCGCGGACGACGCAGAGGGCGTCGTGGAGAGACCTCTCCGCCTCGTCGACGATGCGCTCGGTGCCGCCGCGGATGAGGATGGAGACGGCCTTCGGGTTGCGGCAGCCCTCGACGAAGATCATCTTCTCGTCTCCGATCTTCCGCTCCTCGACCCGTGCGGCGTAGCCGGCGTCGGCCTCGGTCAGCTCGTCGACGCTGGTGACGACCTTGCCGCCGGTCGCCTTGGCGAGGGCCTCCATGTCGCTCTTCTTGAGGCGGCGGGCGGCGAGGATGCCCTCGCGGGCGAGGAAGTGCTGGACCATGTCGTCGATCCCCTTCTGGCAGAGGAGGACGTTTATGCCGATATCCTTCACCTTCCGGACCATCTCGCGGAGCATCCCCTCCTCCTGATCGAGGTAGGCCTGCATCTCCTCCGGGCTCTCGATGTGGATCTTGGAGTCGAACTCGGTCTTCTCCACCTCCATCGCAGCGTTCAGCAGCCCTATCCTGGCCTCCCGGACGAGCCTGGACATGTCCGCGTGGGCGACCTCCTTGTCGATGACGAGGCCCCGGATGAGGCCGGTGTCGGTGAGGCTGCCGCCGGGCTTCTTCTCCAGCTTCACCATCTCCAGGTCGGCGTCGAGGCCGCCGTCCGCCTCCTCGGCAACCTGAAGGACTGCGTCGACGGCGAGCTCCGCGATCCGCCCACTCTGGCCGGCGAGGAGCTTGCTCGCCATGCTGGTCGCGGCCACCTTCTTCAGCATCTCCTTATCCCTGGGGTCGACGCGGATGGCGACCTCGTCGAGGTATCTCAGCGCCTGCTCCTGCGCGTTCCGGTATCCGTCGATGATGACCGTGGGGTGGACCTTCTTACCCATCAGGTCCACGGCCTTCCCCAGGAGCTCCCCGGCGAAGACGACGACGCTCGTCGTCCCGTCGCCCACCTCGTCGTCCTGGGTCTCCGCGACCTCGACCATCATCTTCGCCGCCGGGTGCTGGATCTCCATCTCCTTGAGCATGGTGGCGCCGTCGCTGGTGATGGTGACGTCGCCGAAGGTGTCGACGAGCATCTTGTCCATCCCCTTCGGGCCCAGCGAGGTCTTGATGGCGTCGGCGACGGCCCGGGCGGCCATGATGTTCGCGTTCCGTGCGTCGCTCCCCCGGCTCCGCTCCGTCCCCTCCCTCAGGATGATGATGGGCTGTCCCTGCGCGCTCAACCCTACCTACACCTCAGAATCATAGACGAAGAATCGGCAATCCTCATATAAGTATTATCATGGGAGCCTATCCTTCCGTCCCCAGTTTTCCATCCGCCCTGAGATACCCGATTAAGAGACGGACGACCCCGTTTCGCCCCGACGCGGATTCAGCGCTCCGCGACCGCCTTGTTCCTGATGGCCCCGCCCACGAGGGCGCCGAGGCCGTGACCCCGTCGGGTTCTGAAGGTCAGCAGCCTCATCTCGATCCCAGGAGTATGAAGGCAGAGAATTTTAATCCTGCCGGTGGAGAATGTGATCAGCGGAATCTCGTGGGAGGTTTGATGATGTTAGGGAGGAACAGGCTCAAGGAGATCCTCGAGGAGGGGAGGCTGGCCGTCGGGAGCTGCGTCTACTCGAGCAGCCCCGCCATGGTCGAGCTCGCGGGCTTCTGCGGGCTGGACTTCTGCCGCATCGATAACGAGCACTCGTGGAGGAGAGACGAGAGCGTTGAGAACATGGTGAGGGCGGCGGCGGTCTCCGGCGTCGTCCCCCTCCTCAGGGTCGACCGGGACGACCCAAACGTCGTGAGGAAGGCCCTGGAGATAGGGGCAGGGGGCATCCTCGTGCCCCACATCAACACCGCCGAGGAGGTTGAGGAGGTGGTGAGGGCGGCGAGGTTCCCGCCGAGGGGCGACAGGGGCATCGGCACCCTGTGCTTCTCCGCGCGGTGGGGGACGGAGCGGGCCGTCGACTGGATACGATGGAGCCACGAGGAGCAGCTCCTGGGCATCATGATCGAGGACCGCCGAGCCATGGACCGCCTCGAGGAGATCATGTCCGTCGAGGAACTCGACTACGTCCTCTTCGGGGCGAGCGACTACTCCGTCTCCATCGGTCGGCCCGGGGAGACGGGCCACCCGGAGGTCATGGACGCCCTCAGGGCGACGATAGAGGCGGCGGATAGGCACGGGAAGTACGTCTGCAAGGGCGTCGGCCACCCGTGGGTCGAGAACGCCAGGAAGTTCGTGGAGATGGGGTGTCACATGATAGAGCTGGGACACGACGTATCCATCCTCGAGACGATCTGGAGCACCAAAGGTGAGGAGATAAGAAAGCTGCAGAAATAGGCTGGCCCTCGTTCCTCGTCTCATTTTTGGCTCGGGGAAAACATCCTGCCTCGACGGGAACGGGAAGAACCATCTAGCCGCCTCGTCCGTCCAACCCTGGAAAAGCCATAGATCCCTGAACGAGCTGCGCTAAATATCTGCTCGAGACGCTTGACATGAGAGGTGGATGTCGATCTTTCATGCGCCCTGTTCGTGGAGCGGGCGAAAAAAGTTATTAAAAGCACGTAGAGAAGGGATGAGGGGGATGGCCGATGAGGTTGAGTTCCTTCGAGGATAACCTCTGGATAGCGAGGATCTCGGAGCTCGAGAACCCGAGGAGAATGCTGTTCGGCGTCGACTCCGTCGGGAGGGCCGGCGTCGAGGCCAAGCGGCTCGGGGCGGGGAGGGCGCTCGTGGTGAGCGACGAGACGATAGAGAGGATCGGGCTACTGGAGAAGGTTTTAGCCCCATTGGGGGAGGAGGGCCTGGAGTTCGACATCCATATGGTCCCGCCCAAAGAGCCCGACATGGAGAGCGCCCGCGCGGTATCCGAAGCCGCCCGCAGGCGCAAGTACGACGCGGTGGTCGGGGTCGGCGGGGGGAGCTGCATGGATTCGGCGAAGACGGCGGCGGCCATGGCGACGAACCCGGGCGATGTGGGCGAATACTGCGCTCGCGTTGAGGGCCCGATCAGGGCGCTTGCGCAGGAGACGCTTCCCAAGGTGCTGATCCCCACCACGTCGGGCACGGGGAGCGAGGCCTCCAACACCCTGGTGATAATCGAGGGCGAGTATAAGACCTGGATAACGGACAACAGGCTCCTCGCCGACGTGGCCATCGTCGACCCGGCCCTGGCGCTCACCATGCCGCCCAGGCTCACCGCGGGGACGGGCATGGACGCCCTGAGCCACGCCATGGAGGCGCTCCTCTCCCTGAAGGCGAACCCCATATCCGACGCCCTGGCTTTCGAGGCCGTGAGGCTGGCGTTCGAGAACCTTCGAGCCGCGTACCACCATGGGGCGGACCTCGAGGCGAGGTGGAACATGTCCATGGCCGCCACCCTCGGGGGCTGGGTGATAGGGTTCCCCTGGATCGGCGGCCCGGCGAACCTGGGCCACTGCATAGCGGAGGCCATTGGATCGAAGTACCGGATCCCCCACGGCGTGGCCTGCGCGCTGGCGCTCCCCTACACCATGGAGTTCAACCTCCCCGCGTGCACCGAGAGGCTCGCCGAGATCGCCGACGTCGTGCGCGAGGATGTGGAGATGCCCTCCGCGTACGACGCGGCCCTCGGATCCGTGGAGGCCGTGCTCGGACTGATGGAGGACGTCGAGCTGCCCACGAGCCTGAGGGAGGTGGGCTTCCCCGAGGATGACATACCCGACCTGGCCCGGTACATCGTGGAGGAGAGGCAGCGCCTGTACGATCTCGAGCACTACAACCCCCGTAAGCTGACGTTGGAGAACACCGTGCAGCTGCTTGAAACGATGTGGGAAGGAGCAACGGTGGGGTAGGTCGATCCCCCGCCTTTTTCCGGGTTTAATTTAATACCGCGGACACGGCGTACAATAATCGGCGCACGATCTCACCCGAAGGTTGCCGCCTTGGCCTGCAGGCCTGGGCGGATGGGAGGGGCTGCGTCGGCACATGTTCGAACACGACGGGGAAGGGGGTTAGAATATGAGGCTGGCCGGTAAGGTCGCCCTCGTCACAGGGGCAGGAGCGGGAATTGGTCGAGCCATAGCCCTAGCCCTTGTGAGGGAGGGCGCGTCGGTCGTCGCGTGCGACGTCGATGAGGAGACGGCGCGGGGGACGTCGAGGATCATCGAGGGAGAAGGCGGGTCCTCGCTGCCCGTGAGGATGGATGTGAGGTCGGACGCCGAGATCGATGGAGCGGTTCTGGCCGCCCTGGAACGCTTCGGGGGGATCGATATCCTGGTGAACAACGCGGGCGTCTCCACCATGTCCCGGGTCGTCGACATGACCGAGGAGGAGTGGGACCACAACATGGACGTGAACGCCAAGGGAGTCTTCCTCTGCTCCAGGGCCGTGGCGAGGGAGATGATCGGGCGCGGGGGCGGCGGGAAGATCGTGAACGTGGCGTCCATGGCGGGGAAGAGGGGCGCCCCCCTCCTCGCCCACTACTGCGCCTCCAAGTTCGCCGTCGTCGGATTCACCCAGAGCCTGGCCCTCGAGCTCGCGCCGCACCGCATCAACGTCAACGCCGTCTGCCCCGGATACGTGGAGACAAGCATGCAGCGGAGGGAGCTCCTGTGGCAGGCGGAGCTGGAGGGGAGAACCCCGGAGCAGGTCAGGGCGGAGTACATCGCCTCGACGCCGCTGGGGAGGCTGGAGCAGCCGGAGGATGTGGCCAGGGTCGTCGTCTTCCTGTGCACGGGCGACGCGGACTTCATGACAGGCCAAGCGATCAACGTGACGGGCGGAGTAGAGATGCGCTAGAGGCGGCGGACCCGGGTCGAGGGGAGCCGGCCCCGAAGCCGCTCCTCCATCTGCGGGAGAATGGGGCCGTGAGATGCCTGGCTGCATGGTATTGAAAATCGAGGTTGGATAATCCCGCTCATTCTCAGGGTTTTTCGAGCACTAAGGTTTTAATAGAGGTTCCCGGTTTATCATTGAGTCTAGGTGGGTAAATAACTTGCCTTTGGTGTTGAACCCCGACAAACAAGGTTTGGAGAAGGTCCTTAGGGACTACCAGATCGAGGCCCTGAGGATGGTTTGGGAGAACTCAAGCGGCGCCACCTCCAGGGAGGTCTACCTTCAGGTCAACGACGCGCTGAAGGGCACTAGGTCCATCTCGAGGGCGTCCATCATCAACTTCCTCAACGACATGTGCGACGAGGGCGTCCTCAAATACGAGGAGGAGACCTGCAAGGGCGGGATGCGGCGCAAGTACTTCCCGGGCATGGACGAGGAGGGCTTCAAGAGGCATATCGCCAAGACGGCATTCGACAGCCTCCTCAAGGATTTCCCGAACCAGACCGTCGACGCCCTCTGCTCGTCCTTCGATCAGCACCCTGACCTGAGGGCCAAGCTCCAGGGATGCTTATCCGCTTAGGGATCTACGGACGCGAAGACTTCGAAAAGAACCCTCCTGTCCTTTATTATCCCTCGCTCACGAGGGCGGCTCCGTATATTAGTCGGGCTTTATCATGCTCCTGGATCTATCAACCCCTGAGATTGAGGTCGTCGGCTGAGCACCGGTAGGATCGGCTTCGAGCGGGCTATACGCCCGTTATCTCCCTCAGCTTCTCGAAGAAGCACCTCTTCCTCTCCGTGTTTATGGACCAGTTCACTGGGGGGCACTGGTATCCGTCACGGTAGTTGTTGGCCCCGGGGTCGAAGTACCCCCAGGAGGCGTAGCTTGCGAGGGCGCTCATGAAATGGTTGCGGGGCTGGTCGAAGCTGAAGTGGTCGTCCTCATTGAAGAGTATGGGCTGTCCCCTGTACCTCGAGCTCCGGCGGATCTCCCCTACCATCTCCTCCACCCTCTCCGGGTTCTCCGGGCCGTTGCCGTGGACCAGGATGAAGTCCGAGGCTGCTATGACGTTGTCCGTGGGGACCATCTGGCCGGAGAAGCTCGCCGAGACGTTGAATCGCCTTCCCTCCCTCGTCATCGACTTGACCTCGTTTATCAGCGCGTGGACGTTGGGAGCCTTCAGAATCTCCCGGTTGTAGCGGATGTCGCACTCGTTGTTGATCTCCACGAGGATGTTCCCGTGTCCGGTATCGAGGAGCCACTCGGTGGCGTCTCGAGCCGCCCGCCTGACAGCCGCGTCGTCCTCGAGCCTCCAATCCTGGCCGAAGTAGAAGTAGCCCACGATGACCACCATGCCCAGCCTGTCGGCCTCATCGAGGATCTTCTCCATCCGGGCGAGGAAATCGGGCTTCATCGAGCCGTCGGGCCTGAAGGCGCTGTTGTGCCAGGGCTGCTCCCTGCTGTAGCCCCTGGGGCTGCCGCCCTGGAGGTTGACGGTGAAGGCCAGCAGGCCGTGGTCCCGCCAGCTCGCCATGGTCTCGACGAACTCCCTCGTGTTCCTCTCCGGGTCCCAAGCCCCCGTGTCCGGGTAGCGCCAGTCGGGTCGGGTCTCGGGGTTCTCGTCGTCGAAGACCCCCTGGACCATCCGGCTGTTCATCAGGAGCCCCTCGACCCTGTTGCCCATGTGGGTCCGCCCCTCGTAGGTGGGCCTCCCGTTGATCCTGAACATCTTGCCGTCGATGGATACCCCTGTCGTCATATTGCTCAACCTCGAATCGTGCCTCAGAGGAAGGAGGGCATGATCTCCCCCGCGAACCGCTCCATGGCCGCCGTCAGCTCCCTGGGCTCGGTGACGGCGAAGTTGAACATGAAGTGCCGGACCCCGGCGTCGAGGTAGCTCTGGATCCCCTCCACGACGTCGTCCGCCGTGCCTATCAGCGACCGCTCCGCCTCCCTCTCCAGGTCGACGAGCTTGCCCTCGGAGAGGGACCTCATGTGGGCTTTGGCGGGGGTGCTCAGGTACCTCCGCATGGCGGCGTCCATCGTCTCATCCAGGCTCACGGAGATCTCCCTGACGATGTCGACCTCCTCGAGCCTCCTCCCCTGCTCCCTCAGGGCCTCCTCCAGCCGGGGGAGGGCCTCGGCGAACTGATCGGGGGAGAGCGACGGTATCCATCCCTGCCCGTGCCTGGCGATCCATCTCAGCACCGGCGCCGTGGTCCTGTGCCTCCCGAGGTATATGGGCAGCGGCCTCTGGACGGGCTTGGGCAGCATCCGGACGTCCCTGAACCTGACGTACCTGCCGGCGTAGGTGGCCCGCTCCTCCTCGAATAGGACCCTCAGGGCCTCCACCCCCTCGTTCAGCCTCCCGGCGTTGTCGGCGATGTTCAGCGCCGCCGACTCCTCGGGGTAGGCCCCGGTTCCCACGCCCAGGATGAGGCGCCCGCCCGAGAGAACGTCCAGGGTGGCCAGCTGCTTCGCGCAGGTGACGAGGCAGGGCGTCCTCCAGGGAAACACGAAGATCCCGATGGCCAGCTTGACGCGGCGGGTCACGGAGGAGAGGGCCGCCATGCATATGAGGGGGTCGTAGAAGGAGGGGCTCGGCCTGAGATGCTGGATATACTCCTGGACCGTGATGTGGTCGTTCCCCCAGACCGAGTGGTACCCGAGCGCCTCGGCCAGCATCCCCGCGTCGACGATGGTCTCCCTGGACGCGAAGCCCGTCGGGACCATCAGCCCCTCCCTGCCCGTCGGGACCGAGACGCCGAACTCGACCATCCCAACCGTCCTATTCCACACTACATTAATAAACGATCGCGCCTGCCCGACCATCCCGCCACGTTCCCCGGGGGGACGCTCGAGCCCGAATGCGCTGAGGACGGCCTCGCGGGCCATCTGAAGATTTATGAGGGGGGACCGATTCGGATGTGCATGATCTGGGATGAGCGTATCGGAGGCACGCACGCTTCTGAAGGGGTGGAAGGGCGACGCCTACGTCTTCGGGCTCGGGGTGCTGGATAGGGTCGGCGCGCTTGCGAAGGCCCTCGGGCCCACCGCCCTCCTGGCGTGCTCCAGCTCGAACTGGGCCAGGGGGCCACTGGAGACGATAACCGGCTCGCTGCGGGATGCGGGGGTCTCATACACCATGGTGCCCGGCGCCCGGCCCAACTGCCCCCGCGAGGACCTGTACCGGATGGCCCTGAACGCCGCGGCGCACGGGCCCCACAGCATCATCGCCTTCGGCGGCGGGAGCACCATCGACTGCGCCAAGGCGGCGAGCGTGCTGGCGACCTACAGGCCGGCCGAGGTGAGCCGGGCCCTGGGCGTCGGCTGGGACGAGGCCTGCACCATCGAGCCCTACTTCGGCACGGACATGGTTACGAAGGTGAGGGACGCCGCCAGCAGGCCCCCCCTGCCGGTGATAGCGGTCCAGACGGCGTCCAGCTCCGCGGCCCACCTCACGAAGTACTCCAACATAACGGATCCCGCCATCGGCCAGAAGAAGCTCATCGTCGATGAGGCGATCGTGCCGAGATACGCCGTCTTCGACCACGGCGTGACCCTCGGGGCCCCGGACAGCCTGACCGTGGACGGCGGGCTGGACGGCATCGCCCACCTCTGGGAGGTCTTCATGGGCGCGACGGGGAGGAGCTTCTACGACGCGATAGAGCGCGTCGCGTACGCCGGCGTTGAGCTGATCGTGAAGAACCTGACCCGGGCCCTGGAGGAGAGGGAGGACGTCGAGGCGAGGACGGCCCTGGGGCTGGGCCAACGGCCCCCATCTCGGGAGCTTCTCCCTCGTGGACGTCCTCTCCCACGGTCGGGCGTGCGCCATCCTGAGCCCCTACTACACCGTCTTCTTCGCGCGGGATATCCAGGGACAGCTCAGGGCCATCGGGCCCATCTTCAAAGAGGCGGGGTACATCGACGGAGACCTAGCTGGGCTTCGGGGCAGGGAGCTCGGCGAGGCGGTCGCCGAGGGGATGATAAACTTCAACGAGGACCTGGGCTTCCCGACGACGCTGAGGGAGGCGGGGGTGACAGAAGAACACCTGAGGAGGATGCTGGAGGCGGCCAGGGACCCCCAACTCAAGATGAAGCTGATGAACATGCCCACGCCCCTGGACCCCGACAGGGGAGACATAGACAGGTACATGAGGGGCGTTCTGGAGGCCGCTTTCACTGGCGATTTCGGATCCATAGAGACCATGGAGCGTTAGCTCCGGCGCCGGTTGCCCTCCCTATTCTCAATTTACATCGCACGCGGAAGGGCGTGAGGAAGATAGAGATACGCGTCATTTTCATATTGCTAATATAATGAATAGAGCAGATACCAGTGTGATTGTCATGCTCCTGAACAAGGTCAGAGCCGAGAGGGTGATGGCGGAGAACGGGCTCGAAGCCCTCATCGCAGCCTCCCCGGCCAACGTGCTCTACACAAGCGACCTCTGCCCCTACGGCGAGACCTACGTGCTGCTCCCCCTCGATGGGGACGCCGAGCCCGCCATCGTGACCTCCATCTCCGCCCCCGTGCCCGTCGCCGTCATGTCGCGGCCCTGGATCGGGGACGTGCGCTACTTCGGCGAGTTCTACACCGAGACCCAATGGGCAAAGGGGCCCCTCGACGAGGCCGAGAGGGAGATCGTGGCGGCCCAGGCGTCGTGGGAGACGACGGGAAGAACGGACTCGCTGAACCTCCTCATGGAGGTCATCGAGGAACGAGGATTGACGGACGGCAGAGTCGGCGTCGATGAGGCGGCAATTCGGGGGTCGCACGCATTCTTGCACCGAATGGAGGAGAGGCTACCCGGCGTGGAAATCGTCCCAGCCTCCAGCCTCTTCGCGCAGATCCGGATGGTCAAGACGGATGAGGAGATAAGACGCGTGAGGGAGGCGACGAGGATCACGGAGAGGGCATGGGAGACGGCGCTGGGCAGCGCGCGGGAGGGGATGACGGAGAGGGAGTTCGCCTACATCTTCGAGAGGGCGATCCTGGAGGAGGGGGGCAGGCCCGCATCGCACATGGGCATGTATGGGCCCCCCATCGCCTTCGGCCGCCGGACCGCCTTCGTCGACCTCGCCCTCCCCTCCGATTATGCCCTCAGGGAGGGGGACCTCCTCCGGTTCGACGGCGGCTGCAGCTACATGGGCTACGGATGCGACATGGCCCGCACGGCCGTCCTGGGCGAGCCGAGCGCCAAGCAGAGGGGATACTACGACGCCCTGCAGGAGGGGGAGCAGCTGGCCGTTGAGATGGCGAGGCCCGGGGCGAGGGCATCCGAGGTCTTCAACGCCGCCGTCGGGAGGGTCCGGGACGGGGGCATCCCCCACTACCGGCGACATCACGTCGGCCATGGGTGGGGCCTGGAGGGGTACAACCCGCCCCTCATCAGCCCGGGGGACGACACCGAGCTCGAGGAGGGGATGCTGCTGTGCCTGGAGACGCCCTACTACGAGATCGGCTTCGGCGGATTGATGGTCGAGGACATCATCGTGGTGAGGAGGGGAGGGGCCGAGCACCTGACGCAGCTCAGCAGAGAGCTGAAGGCCTTGAAGAGCTGAGCCTCGCTGCTTCGTGAGGGTGTCAGGGTGTAAGCCCCTCAGACCCCAGGCCCATGACCACCCACCGCGATGCAAGTCGGAGATTGAAGGGTCAAAGCATCCGGCTGTAGCTTCCGCCCATGCGGGCGAGGGCATCCAGGCATTGAGAAGACACCGGAGGGTTCCCGGTTCAACTCCGGGGGGCGGGACCAAACTCCAGCGAAGGCGGCCGGCCCCGTTTATCAATAGCTACCATTGATAAGGGAAATTGGTAACGCTCGGTGAATCGAGGGGAAGGTCGATTTTTCAACCACTCGCATACGGTATAGGCATACATGCTCAGACGGCATCCAGGATGGCTGCTGGTTCGCCCCGGCATCGATGAGGTTCCCTCGGTCGGCCTTCCCTCGCCCGGACCCGCATAGATCCAGGCTTAGCGACGCCGAATCTTGACTCATTTAAAACATTAATATGCCAATATGTGGTATTTATGTCATAAAATATATATTCACTGACCTCATCAATGGTCTGGAAAAGCGGGGGACCGGAGATGAAGGCCTGCAGAAGCTGCATACTGGAATACGGGAGGGCCATATGCACGCACCTCGGCTGCTGCGTCTTCGAAGACATCCACGGTAAGCCCCCGAAGGACGGCGAATCACGGCTCCTCCTGACCCCTCCCCTTACAAAGGAGGGCGAAATGGCCGTCATGAAGTCGGGGGAGGGCCGATGAGAGGGGGGGACCCCATTAGGTTCGCATCTCTCGAAGGCCGCGGAGAGAGGCCGATCCTTGGGCCCATATGAGGCCCTGCTGGCGCTCGAGGACGGAACCTATTTTTCAGGCTTCGGTTTCGGATCCCCCTCGGAGGTCTCGGGGGAGGTCGTCTTCAACACGGGGATGGTGGGATACCCCGAGGCCCTGACCGACCCCTCCTACCACGGCCAGATCCTCGTGCAGACCTACCCCCTCATGGGGAACTATGGGGTTCCGCCTAGGGAGAGGAGGGACGGCTACGGGCTCCCCTGGGACCTCGAATCCGGGCGCATCCAGGTGAGAGGCTACGCGGCGTATTCCCCCTCCGCTCGGCCGAGCCACTGGACATCGGGGAGGACCCTGGATGGGTGGCTCGCGGAGGAGGGGGTCCCGGCCATCGGCGGCATCGACACCAGGAAGCTGACGAAGAAGCTGCGGATGGAGGGGACGATGCTGGGGATTCTGAAGGTGGGCCGTGGGATCGACTCGGAGGAGGTGAGGGGGAGGCTTCACGGGATCCCTGACCCGGGCCGCATGGACCTCGTGAAGGAGGTCACGATACAGGAGCCCATATTCCATGGGGGGGATGGGCCGGAGGTCGTCGTCATCGACTGCGGCGTCAAGCTCGGCATCATCAGGAGCCTGCTCCTCAGGGGCGCATCCGTCATCAGGGTGCCCTACGCATACGCCGCCGACGAGATACTGGCCCTCGACCCCGCCGGCGTCCTGATCTCCAACGGCCCCGGCGAGCCGAAGATGTGCGTCGAGACCATCGAGGCCGTGGGAGAGCTCATCGAGGCGGGCCTGCCCATGATGGGGATCTGCCTGGGGAGCCAGCTCCTCGCCTTGGCGTCGGGCGGGGACACGTACAAGCTCAAGTTCGGCCACAGGGGGCAGAACCACCCGTGCATCGACCTCTCAAGCGGGCGATGCTACATAACGAGTCAGAACCACGGCTACGCGGTCGAGGGCGGGAGCCTCGGAGACACCGGCTTCGAGGCCTACTTCGTCAACGCCAACGACGGCACTATCGAGGGGATACGCCACCGGCGCAGGCCCGTCTTCGGGGTCCAGTTCCACCCGGAGGGGTCGCCCGGGCCCCTGGAGTCGGAGTTCCTCTTCGACGCGTTCATGAAGGAGGTGGAGGCGTGCCGCGGCTAGAGGGGGTGGAGAAGGTCGTCGTCCTCGGCAGCGGGGCCATCAAGATCGGCGAGGCGGGGGAGTTCGACTACTCCGGCGCCCAGGCGGTGAAGGCGCTGAGGGAGGAGGGGATCAGCGTCGTCCTCGTCAACCCCAACATCGCCACCATACAGACGGACGCGAAGCTCGCCGACAGGGTCCACTTCCTCCCGGTCACGGCCGAGCACGTCGAGGGGGTCATCGAGGACGAGCGGCCCGACGGCATCCTCCTGGGCTTCGGCGGGCAGACGGCCCTCAACTGCGGCGTGGACCTCGCGGAGAGGGGGGTCCTGGACAGGTGGGGGGCGGCGGTCCTGGGCACGGGGATCCGGGCCATCGAGGTCTGCGACGACCGGGACCAGTTCAGGGGGCTGATGATAGAGAACGGGGTGCCCATACCGAGGAGCGGGAGCGCCTCGACCGTGGAGAGGGCCGTGGAGGTGGCCCGGGAGATCGGGTACCCCATCATGGTGCGGGTGGCCTACACCCTCGGGGGGCAGGGCACGGGGGTCGCCCACGACGAAGAGGGGCTCCGGGAGATCGCCTCGAGGGGGCTTGCGCACAGCAGGATCGGCCAGGTCCTGGTGGAGGAGTACCTGGGGAAGTGGAAGGAGATCGAGTACGAGGTCATGCGGGACGCGGCGGACAACTGCGTCATCGTCTGCAACATGGAGAACCTCGACCCCATGGGGGTCCACACGGGCGACAGCATCGTCGTCGCCCCCTCCCAGACCCTGACGAACGGCGAGTACCACAGGCTGAGGATCATCGCCTTCAAGGTGGTGAGGGCCCTCGGCATCGTGGGCGAGTGCAACATCCAGTTCGCCCTCGACCCCGGGAGCGACGGGGTCAGGGTCATCGAGGTGAACTCGAGGCTCTCCAGGAGCTCCGCCCTCGCATCGAAGGCGACGGGCTACCCCATAGCGTACATAGCGGCGAAGCTCGCCGTGGGGTACACGCTCCCCGAGCTCGTGAACAAGGTGACGGGGGTCACCACGGCCTGCTTCGAGCCGGCCCTCGACTACGTGGTTGTGAAGGTTCCCCGGTGGGATTTCCAGAAGTTCAGGAACGTCGACAGGGGCATCGGGACCCAGATGAGGTCGGTGGGCGAGGTGATGGCCGTCGGGCGGACCTTCAAGGAGGCCATCCAGAAGGCCGTGCGGATGTCGGAGATGGGCCGCGAGCTCACGGACCCCGACGGGGCAGAGGGCGACCCCGGCACCCTGATGCGCTCGCTGGAGCACCCCACGGACAGGCGGCTCTTCCACATAATGGAGGCCCTCGAGACGGGCGTGCCCATCGGGGACATCGGCGGCATGACGGGCATAGACCCCTGGTTCCTGCACGAGCTGAAGGAGATCGTCGACTTCAAGGAGATTCTTGCGGCAGAGCCCCTCGCCCCGGGGCTGCTCCGAGAGGCGAAGAGGCTGGGCTTCTCGGACCGCGTGATCGGCAGGCTTGCCGGGAGAACCGAGGATGAGGTCAGGGCGCTCAGGGCGGCCCTGGGAATCCGCCCCGTCGTCAAGCAGATCGACACCCTGGCGGCGGAATGGCCAGCGACCACCAACTACCTGTACATGACGTACAACGGGGACGAGGACGACGTGGAGTTCGAGGCGGGCCGGGGCGCGGTGGTCCTCGGCTCCGGGTGCTACCGGATCGGCTCGAGCGTGGAGTTCGACTGGTGCTGCGTGAACATGGCCTGGGCCCTGAAGGGGGAGGGCGTCGGGGAGGTCGTCATGGTGAACTGCAACCCGGAGACGGTCTCCACGGACTTCGACGTCCTGGACAAGCTCTACTTCGAGGAGCTGACCTACGAGCGGGTGATGGACATCGTCGAGAGGGAGTCCCCCCTCGGCGTCGTGGTGAGCGTGGGGGGCCAGACGCCCAACAACCTCGCGCTGAGGCTCGCGGGGCGTGGGGTGAGCATCCTGGGGACGGAGGCCGCGAGCGTCGACGTCGCCGAGGATCGGGCCAAGTTCAGCAGGCTCCTCGACGAGCTGAGGGTCAGGCAGCCGGCGTGGAGGAGGGTGGAGAGCATCGGGGGGGCGAAGGCCTTCGCGGCGGAGGTGGGCTACCCCGTCCTGGTGAGGCCGTCGTACATCCTCTCCGGGTCGGCCATGAGCGTCGCCCTCGACGAGGGGGAGCTGGAGGTGTACCTGGGGAAGGCCGCCCGGGTCTCGAGGGGGTACCCCGTCGTCGTCTCCAAGTTCATCGTCGACGCGAAGGAGGTCGACGTCGACGCCGTCTCCGACGGGAGGAACGTCTTCATCGGCGCCATCATCGAGCACATCGAGAAGGCGGGGGTCCACTCGGGAGACGCCACCATGGTGGTGCCAACCCTGACCCTCGACGGCGAGGTGGAGGATCAGATCAGGCGGTGCACGAGGATGATCGCCCGGGGCCTCGGCATCAGGGGCCCCTTCAACATCCAGTACCTGGTGAGGGACGACGAGATCTACGTCATCGAGTGCAACCTCCGGGCCTCGAGGAGCATGCCCTACGTCTCCAAGTCCGTGGGCGTGAACCTCATGGAGCTCGCCGCCGTGGCCCTGCTGGGAGGAGAGGTCCCCGACGGGGAGGGCGTCCCGGATAGGTACTGCGTGAAGGCCCCCCAGTTCTCCTTCATGAGGCTGGACGGGGCCGACCCCGTCACCGGCGTGGAGATGGTCTCCACCGGGGAGGTCGCGTGCTTCGGCGAGAGGTTCGAGGAGGCGCTCGTGAAAGCCTTGGCCGCATCCGGGATGAAGCTCCCCGGGGAGGGGGACCCCATCATGATAAGCGTGGGCGGGGAGAAGGGGAAGGCCGTCGAGATCGCGAGGAAGATCGCGGCCAAGGGATTCAAGATATACGCCACGGAGCACACGGCCGAGGCCCTCAGGGTGAGCGGCATCGACTACGAGGTCATCCACAAGGTCAGCGACGGGGTGAGGCCGAACGCCCTGGATTTCATCGAGGCCAGGAACCTGAAGCTGATCATCAACAGCCCGAGCCCGGACAGGATGGAGCCGAGGGCGGTCACCGACGGCTACCTGATAAGGAGGAAGGCGGTCGAATTCGGAATCCCGATAATAACGAACCTCGAGCTGGCCGACGCCCTCGCCGAGGCCCTGATGAACCACGAGGGGAAACAGGTCATCACGGCGGCCGCGGTCGCTCCGCCGCCCTTATAGGACGAGGGTTTTAGCCGCGCCCCCATTCCAATCTCAGATGGGGAGGATGAGGCGGAGGAGGACGAAAGCGAGGTAGGCGGCCGCCGTCGCGACCGCCGCCTTCGCGGCCGAAGCCTTGTAGTTGACGGAGGCGGCCATGAGAGTGAGGACGAAGGCCCATAGGCCGAAAATGTTGAGGACGAAGGACGCCCCCCTCAGCAGCTGGAAAGCCATGCCCTGTCCGGCGGCCTGGGCGACGGTGACGCGGAGGAGCGCCTCCTCGGAGACGATGTATGCGTCGACGAGCCTGAGGACCTGCTGGAGGAGCAGCGGGGTGGAGGCGAACCCTCTGAGCGCCAGCATCCTGCTCAGGCTCCCCCCTCCCCGAAGCGACATGAGCAGGTGAAGGAGCAGAGAGGGAACCAGCCAGATGACGACAGCCCCCACGCCGTCGCGAAACGCGAAGATGGTCATGAGGCTCCGCCTCACCGCCGCCGGCGAGGGGACCTGCCCGAAACCGGAGTACTGGCTCGCCGCGGGCAGCGCGAAGGGGAGCTTCGACGCGTAGACGTACCCGGCCCAGGCCGAGATCGCGGCCAGAGCGAGTATCAGGATGGCGCCCTTCCTGAGGTCCTCGCCCCGGATGGACTCCATGGTTCCCCTGGGCGATGTCAGGCTCCCCCAGACCTTGCTGAGGAAACCCCTTCCGGCTTCACTCATATCTCAGCGCCTCCACGGGGTGCATCTTCGCGGCCTTCCACGCGGGGTAGAGCCCGGAGAGGGAGCTGGTCAGGATCGCGAAGCCCGTGACGGCCACGGCGAGGTAAGGGGAGGAGGACGCCGGGAGGTTGATGTAGCTCCCGATGGCCCGGCCGAGGCCGAACCCGAAGAGGGCGCCGAGGATGCCCCCGACGAGGCCGGTGAGAAGGGCCTCGGATATGAACATGAGGAGGACGTCCCGGCTCTTGGCGCCTATGGCCTTCAGGATGCCGATCTCGCGGGTCCTCTCCATGACGCTGATGGTCATCGTGTTGATGATGCCGACGCCCGCCACGAGGAGGCTGATGCCCGCGATCCCCCCGAGCACCGCCTCGATGGTCCCCAGCACCTCCCCCACCATCTCCTGTATCGCCTCCTGGGTCATGACCATCGCGGAGTCGCCATACTTATCCTCGATCCTCGCCACAACATCGTCCACCATGTCCGCTTCATCGACAAGGGCCGCTATGTACTCGAACTCGCCTCCAACATCGTAGAGCTGCTGACAGACCCGCAGGGGGATGAGGATGGAGCTGTCATCCTGCGAGCCGAAGGTCCCCCCCACCTCCTCCAGGATGCCGACCACCCGGAAAACCATCTCCCTGTCGGCTTCTCCAACCTTGACCTGCAGCTTGATCCTGTCGCCGACATCTATGATGGGCTCGTCCTCACCCCTCGGCTTGGCGACCAAGGCCCCTATGACGGCCACGGCGCCGTCGCCCCGCAGGAGGGCCCTCCCATCAGATATCTCGAAGTTCTTATAGATGGTGAAATACTCGGGGTACACCCCGTAGACGGTGGAGACGTATCTTTTCCCTCTCACCGTGAGCTGGCTGATCTTGTTGCCGATTATGGGCGTGGCGATCTTGACGTGGGGAATCTTTTTGATGAAATCCAGGTCTCTCCAGCTCAGGGTATAGCCGACAATCCCCATGCCCGGCTGCAGCTGGCCCGGCACCACCATGATGTTGTTTGGCCCGAATATCTCCAGCTGATCCCTTATCTCCTCCCCCATGCCCTGGGTCACGGAGATGAGGCCGGTTATCGCCGCGCAGCCGATGAGGATGCCGATCAGGTTGAGGGCGAACCTGAACTTCCTCTCCTTGACCCCCTCCGTCGCCAGCCTGATGATATCCGGAGCCCTCAATCCCCACACCTACGGCATGAGGCCGAAGAGACGCCTGAGCCATATCCAGAAGCCGCCCAGGGCGCTGCTTTGCGCCCCCTGCTCGATCCGGGCCTCCACCACCGAGACGGGCAGCGGGAGGACGGAGCTCCGCACCCGGTTCAGGTCATCGAGGTACGTCACGTTCAGGGTCAGCACGTGGCTTCCGGGCGCCGCGTCGGCCTCGACGGCGAACTCGATGTCGAAGGGGATGGGGCTGTCCGGGTCAACGGAGCCGATGTACTCGCTGCTATCCGACGTCCCCTCGAAGGGCCCGGCCCCCACGGCCTCGACCTGGACGAACCTGATGCTCTCAGTCCCGATGAGCAGGAGGTCGGCCTCGAGGCTGAAGACGCCGCCCTGCTCGACGACAACCACAGGCGCGTTGAGGAGCCTCATGCTGACAATGCCGCTAACGCTGACGACGACGGTCTCGACGACGCTCCTCGGAGCCCCATCCGAGTCGAGGAAGCTGATGGCGACGCTGGCGGGGTACTGCCCCGACGCGGCCCGGCCGTCGACGAGCAGGCGATAGCTGGACGCGGCCGTCTGACCCGGGCTGAGGTCCCCGAGGGAGACGAGGGTCGGGCTCAGGGGCGAGAGGCCGCCGCCCGGGGCGAGGGAGATGAGCGTCTCGACGTCGTGGGCCGCGGCTCCTCGGCACGCGAGCTCCAACTCCAGATCCGCGACGTACCCGGGCTTGACGACCTCCGGAGACAACGTGAACCTGCTCAGGACGATGGAGGTCTGCTCCGCCACCGCGACCGTGTCGACGTTCACGCCCAGGGTGAACGTGTCCAGATACCCCTTTCCGTCGATGTCCTCGTAGGAGACCGCGGCCGTCAACGTGTAGACGCCGAGGGGGGCCGCCCTCGAGATCGCCACGGTCGGCCGGCCGGTGAAGCTGGCGTTGGCCTCCAGGGAGGCGACGTTGAACCTCGCCCCCTCGAGCACGGCGATATATGGGGAGGCGGATGCGATAGTGGTCTCGACCTCGTACAACGTCTCCTCGCCCACGTTCTCGAGGATAATGCCCATCTCGCCCTCGGCCCCGGCCTTCAGTCGGGGGTCCTCCACCTCGACGCTCAGCCTGATCTCGGGCCTCGAGATGTCCTTGACGACGACCCCCAGCTGTATGGTGGCCGACGCGGGCAGCTGCGTCCCGAGCTTGTACATCTTTATGTAGGTGACGAGGCACGTCAGGGTGTACGCCCCCAGGGGGGTATCCCTGTCCACGTACAGGACGAGGCCGTAGCTCTTCGTCTCACCTCCCTCGATCTCGTTGTATATCTTGTGGGCCTCCTCTATTATGGAGACCCCGGGGGTGGTCGCGGGCACCGACAGGGTGACCTCCACCTCGTATACGCTGAAGTCACCCTTGTTCTTGAGCTCGATCTCCATCCGGTTCTCCGCCCCCGCGGTCAGGTAGACGTCGCGGGCCGTGACCATCAGCAGCGGCGTGTATTGCTCGGCCGACAGTAGGGGCGCTGCATAGAACGACGAGCATAGGAACGCCAAAAGGAGCAGAAGTCCGCCCTCGCGTCTCATTGTTCCCACCTAAGCCGCTTCTCCCCCGCGATCTGGCCGTCCAACATCTGGATCAGGCGGTCCGTCGACTGGGCCACGGCCTGATCGTGGGTCACTATGATGAAGGTCTTTCCCTGCTGCCGATTCAGCGACCTGAGGAGCTGCATGATCTCGTCCCCGGTCCTCGAGTCGAGGTTCCCCGTCACCTCGTCGCAGAGCATCACCGAGGGGTCGTTGATGAGGGCTCGGGCTATGGCGACCCTCTGCTGCTCCCCGCCGCTCAGCTGGGACGGCTTATGGTCGATCCTGTCGCTTAGACCTACCGTCTCTAGGAGCTTCCTGGCCCGCTCCCTCCGCTCTCCCCGGGGGGCACCGGCGATGGAGAGGGGTAGCTCGACATTCCCGAGGGCATCCATCCGCGGGATGAGGTTGAAGGTCTGGAAGATGAAGCCGATCTCCCGGTTCCTCAGCTCGGCTAGATCGTTGTCGCTTAGGGTCGAGAGGTCAACGCCCTTTATGAGCACCCTCCCGGAGGTCGGCCTGTCTAAGGCGCCGATCATGTTGAGGAGGGTCGACTTACCGCTGCCGGAAGGGCCCATGATGGCCATGAACTCCCCCTGCTCCACGGCGAGGTTGACGCCCTTCAGCACCCTCAGCGGCCTCCCGCCCTGCACATACTCCTTGGCCAGATCCATGGCCTCGACGATGACTTTCAAGGCTCCCCACCAACTTCGAGATCTCTTATCATCCCCTCCACCGCCTCCAGACGGCTCATCAGCAGCCTCCTGATGGCCCCGAGGACCTCCAGTTTCTCGTCGCGCTCCATCGCATCGTCGACCAAGCGCTCGATGAGGATGGGCGGCCAAACCTCCCCGGCCGCCAGCGTCTTCAGCATATCCAGGAATCCACGCATCATGGGCCTCGGCATCAACCTTATAGCGGTCCTGTAGTACCTGTCGGCGAACTTGAGGTCGCTCTCCAGCCGGCCCCCGACCCACTTGAGGAGGGCCTCACCCCTATCCGTCAGGCCATAGAAATCCTTCCCGCCGGCCGCCTCGGTCTCCACGAACCCTCTCGCCTCGAGGCTCCTCAGAGCGGGGTATATGGTCCCTGTCTTCGGCGCCCAGACGCCCTCGAACCGCTCCCTGAGGACCTTCAGGATCTCGTAGCCGTACTTTGGGCCCTCCTTCAGCTGGAGGAGCATGAGGAACTGTATGGGGCTCACCCGTCCCCGCCTGAACATGCCCGTCCCGATCGTAGTTGAGGTCAACTCAGTAGGGCCCTACCTATCGTTCGGATAAAAACATTATGGAACCAGCCACAACGCGGCATTCCGGGTTTATTTCATCGCTCAACATGCCCCAAGAGAGTCGCGCTACCTGAATGAGGGGCGAAGAGCCTCCTGAGGGGGCCATCCCTCCATCGCCGTTCGTCTCGGGGTTTGCGAAGGGCCTTTCCATCGATTCTCGCGGGACCCTGGCAAGGGGCCTCAAAGAGATCGTAAGGTGCGCGTCCCCGGGATATCGCTTACACCGCTGTTGCGTTCACACTGTGCGATAGACAGCCGACAAAATATTTGAACTCCGAAAAAATGATTTGAAAAAAATTAATCTAGCTCATCGCCTAGAGGATGGAGGTGGTTTACATGGGTAGATTGAAGGACAAGGTGTGCATCGTGACGGGGGTCGCCGAGGCCGAGGGGATTGGATTCGGGATAGCGAAGGTCTTCGCCAGGGAGGGCGCGACGGTCGTCTGCGTTGTCCGCCGCCCCATGGTCTTCGACCGGGTCAAGGAGCTGACCGAGGCGGGGCACAAGGCCATCGGGTTCGTGGCCGACCTGTCGAAGGCGGACGAGGTCGAAGGCCTGGTCGACGAGGTGCTGGCCCGGTTCGGCAGGGTGGACGTGCTGGTGAACAATGCCGGAGGGGGAGAGGGGGTGAGGGGCTCCCTGGTCGACATCACGGAGGGGGGTTGGGATAAGGTCATAGACGCGAATCTGAAGACGTGCATGCTCTGCTCAAGGGCTGTGCTCCCATCTATGATGGAGCGGCGTAAGGGTAAGATCGTGAACATCTCGTCCGTCACGGGGCCGAAGGTCACGATCCCGGGATCAACTCCCTACTCGGCCTCGAAGGGGGCCGTATCAGCCTTCACTAGAGCCCTGGCCCTGGACGTAGGGGAGTACGGCATAACCGTGAACGCGATAAGCCCGGGCTACGTGGAGACGGGTGCGTTCCCGAGGGAGGGGGACAGGGAGAGGATAGCAAGGTCGGTACCGGTGAAGAGGCTGGGGAGGCCCGAGGAGGTCGGATATCTCGCCCTGTTCCTATCCACGGAGGAGTCCGACTACATAACCGGGCAGGAGATCGTCTTCGACGGCGGAAACATCATACAGGAGTTCAAGATCGCGTAGCCCGGCATGGGGCCTCCGGGGAAGGGCCCCGTCAACGGACGTAGAAGTTGATCTGCTCATCCGAGGCGGGGGCGCCCGGGGGGAGCATCTCCTTCAACGTCTCTATCATCTGGGGCTGCAGCCGCGCCACGTCGGTGAGCGACAGCATCCCGATGAGCCTCGAGCCCTCCTTCTCCTTGCTCACCACGGGCAGCTTCTTTATCCTCTGCCGCAGCATGACCTTGACGGCGTCCTCCAGGGGCATCGTCGGGCCGACGACTATCAGGGGCTGGGACATGATGTCGCGCACCAGCACCTTCTCCGAGCTGCTCCCCTTGGCGACGACCCTCGTCAGGACGTCCCGCTCGGTGAGGATGCCCACGACCCTGGACTCCGACATCACGACGAGGCTGCCTATGCCGAAGTAGTTCATCACCCTCGCCGCGTACTTCACCGTGTAATCCGACTCGATGGTGATGACATCTCGGACCATCACGTCCTGAACGCAGAGGGACATCGAGCGTCAGCCGAGGATGACGCTTGCGTAAAGAAAATATTTATGGATCAGTGGAACATTAACTAGAACCTGAGAAAAAAATTTCCTGAACACATGGGAGCCTATCAACGTGTTTATTGGAGCAAAAATATTGCTACATCGAACCACAGCCCGTCATCTCTCTAAACCTTGAGCGAGCGGATGTCTCTACGCTCCCCACCGTTGAGATATCGCCATGGGCGGCGACGGAGGATGCGAGCTGCAGCGTAGAGGCCGACGACGTGGATGCCATCTCCTCAATATTGCTCTAGATGAGGGAGATCAGGATCGAATGCCCTGTCTCTTCCCCCGTGCTGGATCAATATTCCGAGAACGATGAGCGTCAACCCCAAGAGGGAGGTGAACAGTATCTCCTCACCGAGTAGAAAATGGATGTACACCAATGACAGGAAGGGGGTCAGGAAGACGAGGCTCGACATCCTCGCGGTGTCCCCGTGCCTCAGAGAGAGGAACCAGAAGGCGAAGGCGACGCCGTTCGCGAACACCCCGAGCCACGCCACGCCGAGCAGTTGCGCGATGGAGAGGCGCGGAAGCCCCGAGCGCATCAGCACGGGCACCGCTGAGAAGATCGACGCGAAGAGGTAGTAGAACATCATGCTCACGTACCGGTCGTAGTCCCTCCTCTTGCCCAGGACCGAGAACAGCCCATATGATATGGCGCAGCCGACGGCGAACGCCACCCCCTTCAGGCTGCCGAACTGGAGGCTCGCGCGGGCCGGGGCCAGGACGATGAGAACGCCGAAGAAGGAGATCACGACCCCGCCGCATTTCCTGAGGGTGAATTTTTCCTTCAGTATCACCGTGGAGAAGATCACCACCATGATGGGCCAGAGATAGTTCAAGATGAATGCCTCCTGCGCCCGGAGATATCTCAGGGCCTCGAAGAGGAGGAAGGTGTACAGGAATACGCCGATGAACCCCATGTAGAGGAAGGTGAGATAATCCCTCAGCCTGAATTGCCTCACGACTTGGACCTTATTCCGCAGCAAGACTATGATGAACAGAGATGATGTTGCAAACAGGCAGCTGAGAAATAGAAGAGGTAAACTACCTAAATCAGCCAGAAGGAGCTTGCCCACTGCGGCGGTTGAAGCCCAGAATAATACTACGAACGTGATATAGATATAGCCCGAACTATCTTTACGCACGATATACGGTCCCTTCATGAGCGATATAAGCTTCACGAGGTTGCCCACGGGCGCGGTTCGCCGCTTTGAACGCGCGCGGCAAGACGATGGCGCAGGGCTCAAACACGTTCTTGTTCTCGCAGGATATGGATGCTGAGGAATTCCTTCGATCGTCTGCCGTGTTCGATTCACGCCCCTCCGAGTAGGCCACGCGCGGGCATGCAAGGCGGCGACCCCCTCAGGTTTTAATACATCTCGCCTTCACCTTCACCTCGATGCAGCCATGAGGGTGGAGGTGCTGGGGGTGACCGGCCTACCCATCATCAAGGAGGGCGATGACATCGCCTCCCTGATCCTGAGGGCCGCCGAGGCTCAGGGGACGCCCATGAGGGACGGCGATATCGTCGTCTTGTCCCACGTCATCGTCTCCCGGTCGGAGGGACGGACCGTCGATCTCCGAGACGTGAAGCCTTCCAAGACGGCTGAGAGGTTCGCGGCGTTCACGGGGAAGGATCCCCGGCTGGTTGAGGTGATCCTCGGCGACTCCAGGGCCGTCAGGCGCATGGCCCCGGGCGTGCTCATCACCGAGACGATGCAGGGCTTCGTCTGCGCCAACGCGGGGGTCGACAAGTCAAACGTCCCCGGCGAGGAGGTGGTGGCCCTGCTCCCTGAGGACCCGGACGGTTCGGCCCGGCGGATACGAGGACGCATCAGGGATCTCTCCTGGGCGGAGGTCGCCGTCATCGTCTGCGACACTCACGGACGGGCCCACAGGGACGGCGAGGTGAACGTCGCCGTCGGCGCCTCCGGCCTCAACGTCATCCGGGACCGACGGGGCGAGCACGACCTATTCGGGTACGAGCTCAAGGTCAAGCGCACAGCCGTAGCCGACGAGCTGGCCTCCGCCGCCGAGCTGGTCATCGGCCAGGCGGATGAGGGGGTCCCCGTGGCCATCATCAGGGGCTACGGGTATGAGCGGTCCGAGGCCTCGTCCGCGAGGGAGTTCGTGAGGCCGAGGGAGAAGGACCTCTTCATCTGAGGCTGAGCCGACTCCCCGGGCGGCCACCGCGGGCCCGACGTAAGGCCCCATCACCGGGGCCTAAACGCGGGGTCGACATCCCATTGCCACGGGGAGAGCCGGATCTAGGCGTCTGGCCCTCGTTTTTCCGCGAGGCATCTGTAGCCGCAGCTGAGGCAGATCTTCTCATGGTCCCAGTTCGACAGCTGGACGCGGGTGAACATCCAGAAGATGTTCATTCCGATGACCATCAGGGCGAGACCTGGGCCGCCCACCTCGTTCGCCCCAACGAGGATCAGGGCGAAGCCCGTAACGAAACCCGCGTTGAGAAACGACCGCAAAATCGGCCTGTTAGTTCTCAGCGCCGGCACGTGGATCAGGCCCAAAGCCACGAGGCCAAGGCCTATGTACGGGGCAGGTGGGGGATAGGTGAAGCCATAGACGAAGTGGAGGGTAGCTCCGACGAGGGCCGAGGCCGCTCCCGCGAGGAGGCCGACGCAGCCGGCGCAGAAGGTTTTACCGCCGATGGCGAGCTCGTGCCCCTGGAACCCTCCGCACAGGGGGTGATGTCCGTGTACGGCCCTTACGCCAAGGAGGGTTGAGGTTCTCGAAGGGTCCAGCGCTTCGGCTCTGACGGCCGCCCGACCGCAGATGTGAGGAAACAATGTCGCCGAGGCGCCCAGGACGATCAGGGTAGAGAAGAGGACCCAGATATGTAGGCTGGCATCGACGCTGGGCCGGGGTGGAGGGCGGTGCAGAAGCGCGGCGACGAGGACCAAACCGGCGATGGAGAGGAGTAGGGCCGCGCAGGTCGCGCCGTTCCCCGTTCTCCTCAGATGAGGCCCCTCAGCTGCCTCAGGAGCTGCTGGCTCGCCAGATATCGATACGTCCTCCTCTTGAACTTGTTCAAGGATAGCACGCCCCGGAGCTGCCGGGGGAGGCTGCCGTAGAAGCCCCTGTAGCAGTCGTAGAGCTCCTGCTGCACCTCCTGCCGGGTCAGGGTCTCCGTCGGCATCACCGCGTGGACCATGTCGTAGTTGGCCCAGTTCCAGTCCTCGATCCAGCCGCGGCGCGCCGCCTCGTCGTATAGCCGGGTCCCGGGGAACGGCGTCAGGATCATGAAGATGGCGAGGTCCGGGTCGAGGTCGTCGACGAACCCCCTCAGGCCCCCGATGGACTCTCGGGTGTCCCCGCGGTGGCCGATGATCAGGGTCGCCTGGGCGAAGATGCCGTTCTCCTTCAGCAGCCTCACGGCCTCGCGGGACTGGCCCGGGTCGATCCCCTTCCCGTAGGCGGCCAGCATCTCGGGGCTGCCGCTCTCCACGCCCAGGAGCACCCACTCGTTCCCCGCTCGCCTCATCATCGGCAGCGACGCCCCGCTCCGGGCCACGTCGTCGACCCTGGCCTGCACGAACCAGAGGACCTCGTCGCCCAGGCCGCGGCGCACGAGCTCCTCGAACAGCCGGTCGCCCCGGGGCCCGAGGGAGAAATTGTCGTCGGTCAGCCAGATGAACTCGGCGCCGAACCTGTCGCGGCAGTACTCCATCTCGTCGGCTATCCGCCCGGGCGACTTGATCCGCTGCTGGCTCCCCCAGAAGGCGCACTGGCTGCAGAAGGTGCAGCTGTGGCCGCATCCCCGGCTCCCCTCGATGATGACGTAGCGCATGCCCCCGGCCATCATCCTGAAGTGGTACCGGCCCACGTGCTCCTCGACGAGGTGGTACCCGGGCATGGGGAGCTCGTCCAGGTCCTCCATCAGGGGCCGAGGGGACGTCGAGACGACCTCGTCGCCGTGCCTGAACGACAGCCCCTTCACCTCGGCGAGGCTCCGGCCCGTCTCCCTCGCCTCCACCGCCTCCACGAGGGTCCGCTCACCCTCGCCCCGGGCGATGGCGTCGATGACGCGGTGCTGCTCAAGGTTGGGCTCCGCGAGGGCGGTGAAGTGCTGACCGCCGGTGATGGTGAGGGCGTCGGGGGCCACCCTCTTCGCCGTCTCCATGGCCCTCACGACCGTGTACGCGTTGCACGTGGCCAGGCTGCTGACGGCCACGACGTCGGGCTCCTCGGCATCGAGCCTCCTCTCCAGGCCCGCCCAGTCCAGGCCCTCCGCCTGGCAGTCGATGACGGTTATCTCGTCCCCGGGGCGCTCGGCCTCGAGGTAGGCGGCGAGCTGGAGGGCGGCCAGGGGCGGCGGCATGTACTCGCCCATGACGAACCAGAACTCCTTCGGCGGCTCGACGAATACAACCCTCAAGGCGGCCCCCTCCCTAAGTCCGCGCTGAGCCTCAAATAGTTATCTGACTCGGAAAAGGAGCGCGAACGCGTCCAAGGCCGATCCTCACGAGGCCGAGAAAGACGGATGGGCGCCGCTCACAGCAGATGGGGGATCAGGGGCAGAAGGGCTGCCGCGCCCAGGGCGATGCAGAGGGCCCAGAACCGGACCCGGCGGGTCAACCTGAGGAGGAGATCGACGGACAGGAAGGCCGACAGGTACGAAGTCGCGAGGGCGACCATAAAGCTCGGCTCGAGGGGGGGAGGCCCCTCGATCAACGTAAGCCCCAGGGCCGCGGCGAAAACAGCGGGGATGCTCATGAGGAACGAGATTCGGAGGGCCTCCTCGCCCGAGAATCCCTTGAGCAGCAGCGCCGAGGCGGTGACGCCGGAGCGGGAGACCCCGGGGATGGCGGAGAGCCCCTGGACCAGGCCGAGGAGGACCCCATCCCCCAGGCTCAGGGTCTCGGCTGTTCGTCTCCCCCACCTCCGGGCCCGCCTTTCAACCACGCCCATCGAGATGAGGGCAGCCCCCGTGAGCGCTAGCAGGGCCTCGCCATAGACGCTGGCGACCCTAACGGAGAGGAACAGGGGCAGCCCAACGGCGCCCGTCACCAACGTTGCGACGGCGAGGAAGCGGAACAGTCGCCGGCCCGACCCAAGGCCCACCTGTAGAGCACGCTTGATGTCTCCCCTGAAATACGTGAGGGCCGCGAGGCCGGTGCCCATGTGGATGAACACGGAGAAGACGAGGGCGTCGGCGGCATCCAGCCCGAGGAACAGCACCATGATGAGGATGAGGTTCCCCTGGCTGGAGATGGGCAGCCACTCGATGATGCCCTGGAGGAGGCCGACGATCAGAGCCGCGACCAGAGGGGACACGTAGAGGAGTGTACCGGCACGGAATAAAATCCCTGCGAATCGGGGGCTTCTACATGATAGGTTTATCGGTTTTTTGAGAATAATTTGTTATCAAGGCGGCGGGTAGCCCTTTACCATCGTCTCGGCACCGATAGGCAGGGCCGAGAGATGACTCCTTTGCCAGGAAATAAACCTGAAAGCATCAATTTTAATTAGAAAAGTTTTAATTTATCCAGTAAATCGCGTTTTTAATGGGAAAATTTTAATGGCGAAAAAAGTTGAGGTTAAAAAATCGGCCTCTGATGAGGGAAAGGCATCCAAACTATTGAGAACCGTTCCCCGTACCGAAGGGTTTCATTTCCACAAGGGTCCCGGCGACCCGACCGGGAAGGTCGCCGTGGGCCTGGCCGACTTCGCCGAGAAGGTTCGGACGGTGGATATCCGCGCGGTCAACTTCCATTTCAAACGCCGAGAATTCGAGAAGTGGATCAAAGATACCATGGGGGACGCGGACCTCGCCAGGAGAATAGGCAAGATAAGAAAAGATACCCACGGGGAGACGCTCAGAGGCGAGATCATCCAGATAGTGAAAGCTCGGTTAGAAGAGCTAAAAGAGAAGTAAATCGTGCCCGCCTTTACGCGGCGCGGATCCCTTATTTTTTCCGCTTAAGGTAGGAATCCGCTGATTTGTAGCTGACCATTATCTTGTTTGGGCACGCGTTTTATGCGGCGCTCAACATGCCGTGTGATCGCTTTACCCTGAATACGGCCGGAAGCGGGTTGCTCACCGATTTCACTCGAGTTGAACGGGAAAAATGTCATGAGGCATGGGAGCATTGCTCGCGCAAATTGATGTGCGTCTTGCCTTCTCTTATAACCTGAAGGCTGGAACCGTTGTGGAAGAGAGCATCCTCCAAATCGCTCGCTGAGCGACTCTTCAAATCCCCGTACAACCATGCCATCCAGAGAGAGCACGGCTGGGGCACTCCACTGGGTGCAATAGGCTGCTCAAACGTAGACCTGACGATATCTGAAAAAAATAGAAATATTGTGAGTCCTCTGTTCATTCCTTCGTCGTGATCGTATATTTGCAGCCTAAAGGAGCCAACGTCTCATCTATCTTCTCTATCAACTGATGAAGCTGCTTGGAGGTCGGATCCTTGAACCATTCGAAGAAGAAATCGTGCTCTCCAAGCATCTCGCCCCTCTTGCTGATGATCGTGCTGCAGCGCCGCTCCGATACTTCTGTTCTTGAGGTCTCTAAAAAGTAACCCATTGTATCATCTGCTGACCAACCGAACGACCCAGGATGGCTTGCAATCAATGAGTCCATGATGCATACCTCTGGCATGTCGATGGCGATCTTCTCCAAGGCTCTGATGGCTTCCAGCACCGGCGGACCGTAAATCTTAACAAAGCTTCTCATTTTTCTACACCTAAATATTATTTGAAACGGTTCAAAATAAACCTTTTTCTCTTATTTTTATCTAAACTGCACACGATTGTCTACCGTGGGATTTGACCACATCTGAAATTTGCTGAGCCACGAAGAACGCATTTATAACGTATTCCATGGGGGGTCTCCGATCCTCGTCTACGCAATAGTCCTTTAGCGATAGGCTGCCATCATATCCCTACTCGAGATATTGTTCAATAAGATTTAACGCCATTTATACCATCGGAGAACGAGGTATGCGGCTAACTCGAGCAGTATTGCGCCTAGAGGGATAACAACAGAAGGAGGATGGATTCGGGGCGGCTACCTAACTTCTGGATGGGGGAAGTTCTAAACGTTCTGCCGAAGGCGTTGGAGAATGCCGCTGCGACGATTTGCATCCTTAGAGCGCCTTCTTCTCACGGCCGGGGCAGAGGGGAAGCGATCCGACCATAGGAGTTGGGTGTATATCCGGGTTGAGTCAAGGGATTCGAAGGCCCTGATGAACACCCATGGCCGTGTTTCCCATTCGCGACTCGCCATCGCCTTCTAGGGGGTGCAGCTATTGAACCTCCACATGAGATCGAACATGCCCGCCAGCCCCCTGACGACGCTGGGGTGGGCGGTGATGGCCGCCTCCCGCATGAAGAAGGGGACCCCCGCCTCCTCCACGAGGAAGAGGGCCCGTCCGCCCTCCTCGGGGTCGACGATGCACCCTCGGATTATGACCTCATCCGAGACCCGGACCTCCGCCGAGCCCCCGAGGGCCTCCACGATCTGCCTGATCATATCGTCACGTTTTCCCAGGTCGGCCTCGCTCAGCCTCTCATTGGACATCATGATGATCCTCACGGAGACGCCACGAGAGGCGGCCGCCTCCAGATCCCCGGCCACGTCGGGCAGGTACTCCATGGCCCGGGTGAGGATCAGGATGGTCCTCCTGGCTCCCCGGTAGAGCTTCCTCGTCTCGTCGATGGAGACGTCGCCGACGCTCACGATCCGGAGCAGGGGGACCCGCGCCTCCACCTTACCGCCCTTGAGGAAGATCCCCTCCGCCACGGAGGTGAACTCATCATAGCACGACTCCACGGCCCTCAACCTCACGCGGATCTCGTCCCGGGCGTCGGCGATGAGGGCGTTGGCGATGTCGGCGGGCGCCATGGGCGAGTAGAGGGCGGGGCGGCCGGGCCTGACGGCCACCAGCCCCCTCTGCGAGAGCTCGTCTAGGACGCCGTAGATGCGTGCGCCGGGGACCCCGCTCGCCCTGCTCAGCGTCGCCGCCTTGGCCTCCCCCAGGTACAGAAGGTGCGTAAGGGCCGATGACTGGTACTCGTTGAGTCCCATGCTCGTCAAGAGTAACTTGACCCTGTTGATCGGCTGATCCATCCCCCATCGATACAGATCTATGGGGGCATGATTTTAAAGGCTGCCGAGATTAGAACCACAAAATTATTAAATTTATTACCACTATAAAGTAGTGGTAGTATCTTAGCGGCGTCGGTGTCCAGCATGAAGGTTATGGTGATGGGGGTGGATGGGTACCTCGGCTGGCCCCTGGCCATGCACCTCTCGGGGAGGGGGCATGAGGTCTGCGGCGTGGACAACCTCTCGAGGCGGAGGAACGTCGAGGAGGTCGGGTCGTGGTCCGCCACGCCCATCAGACCCATGGAACAGAGGATCGAGGCCTACGAGAGGGCGACGGGGAGGGAGATCAGGTTCTACGAGGGCGACCTCACCCAGAAGGACTTCACCGATCTGGTGATCAGGCAGGAGAGGCCCGAGGCGATAGTCCATCTGGGCGAGATGCCGTCGGCGCCGTACAGCATGATCGACCTAGAGCACTGCAACTACACGATGATGAACAATATCATCGGGACCAACAACATCCTCTTCGCCATGCACAGGCACGCCCCCGACTGCCACCTCGTCAAGCTCGGGACCATGGGCGAGTACGGGACGCCGAACGTCGACATCCCCGAGGGCTTCTTCGAGGTCGAGTACAGGGGCAGGCGGGACCGGCTACCCTTCCCCAAGCAGGCGGGGAGCTGGTACCACCAGACGAAGGTTCATGACTCCCACAACATCATGTTCGCCTGCAGGATCTGGGGCCTGAAGAGCACCGACGTGATGCAGGGGGTCGTCCACGGCGTCGTCACCGACGACATGGCCGACGACGACCTCCTCACCCGCTTCGACTTCGACGAGTGCTGGGGCACCGCACTAAACAGGTTCTGCGCCCAAGCCATCATCGGCCACGAGCTGACGCCCTACGGGAAGGGGGGGCAGACCCGGGGCTACATCGCCCTCCGGGACAGCGTGCAGTGCATGACCATCGCGGCGGAGAACCCTCCCGACGGGGGCGAGTACCGGGTCTTCAACCAGTTCGACGAGACCTACAGCGTCAACGAGCTGGCGGAGCACGTGGTGAAGGTGGCAGGGGAGGTCGGCATCGAGGCCCGGATCTGGAACATCGAGAACCCCCGGGTGGAGGCGGAGGAGCACTACTACAACCCGGACAGCGAGAACCTCCGCGGCCTGGGGTTCAGGTCGGCCCACACCCTGGACCAAGAGCTCAGGATAACCCTGTCGAAGCTCATGGAGCACAGGGGCCGCATCGAGGCGAAGAGGGGCGTCATCATGCCCACCATCTACTGGGCGAGGTAGCCCCATTTTTAAGCCGAGGCTGGATCATCCACATTTGAAGGGGCTCGGATGAAGGTCGCTGTTACGGGCGGAGCGGGCTACATCGGCTCCGCGCTGGTGAGGCGCCTCCTCGATGGCGGAGACGCCGTCGTCTCCGTCGACAACCTGACCAGGGGAGACTACGCATACCTAGAGGCGCTGAGGGCCGGCCGCGATCTGGAGCTGGTCACGGGCGATATCAGGGAGATCGAGGCCCTCGAAGAGGCGTTCAGGGGGGCGGACGCCGTGGCGCACCTCGCCGCCATGCCGGGGCTGACCCTATGCGACGAGCGGCCGGAGGAGGCAGTCTCCGTCAACATATACGGGACCCATCAGGTGCTGGAGGTGGCGAGGGGCCTAGGCATTGGGAGGGTTGTCTTCTGCTCGAGCGCCGCCGTCTACGGGACCCCGGTGGCGATGCCGGTGGACGAGGGGCACCCGCTCCGCCCCCTCAACCTCTACGGGGTGACCAAGGTCGCCGGCGAGAAGCTCATGGAGGCCTGCCACCTAAACCATGGCATGGAGACGGTCAGCCTCCGGTTCGGCAACGTCTTCGGCGTGGGGCTGTACACCCGGTGGGACACGGTGATACCGAAGTTCGTCGGGCAGGGATTGAAGGGGGAAGCCCTCACCGTCTACGGCGACGGCGGGAGCAGCAGGGACTTCGTCCACGTCGAGGACATCGTCCAAGCCGTCACCCTCGCCCTCCGGAGCAAGGGGATCGGCGGGGAGGCCTTCAACGGCGGCGGCGAGACCGTCGAGATCGGGCGGCTGGCGGAGATCGTCTCCGAGGAGTTGGAGAGGGGCACGGGGAGGGGCGCCGGCGCCGTCAACCTCCCTCCCAGGCCGGGGGAGACGAGGAAGTTCAGATACAGGCTCGATAAGATCGAGGAGAGGCTCGGATACAGGGCCAGATGGGGCGTCCGGAGGGGCGTCAGGCAGCTCATAGACTACGGAATGAGGCGGATGGGCGAGAGGGATGGCGCCTCTTGAGGGAGCGTGGAGGGGGAGCCGGAGGCATCAGGGTCTCCGCCGTCATCGCCGCGCTCAACGAGGAGAAGACCGTCGGCGAGGTCGTGAGGGGCTGCCAGGCATTCGTGGATGAGGTCGTGGTCGTCAACGACGGGAGCACCGACCACACGTCCGCCGCGGCCGCCGACGCCGGGGCCTCCGTCATCAGGCACGAGCGGAACGTGGGGGTCCTGGCCGCCACCGTCCGCGGGCTGAGGGAAGCGAGGGGGGATATACTCGTCACGCTGGACGCGGATGGGCAGCATGATCCCGAGGATATACCACGCCTCGTCAGGCCCATCATGGAGAATGAGGCCGACCTCGTGCTGGGGAGGAGGCCATCCCTCCCCCACCTCGGCGAGAAGTTGATCACGGCCCTGACCCGGCTGAGGGTCGACTGCTCGGACGCGAGCACCGGGTTCAGGGCGATCAGGAGAGGCCTCGCGGCGAGGATGAGGTTCCACGGCTCATGCCTGTGCGGGACACTCGTCCTGGAGGCCCGGAGGCTCGGGGCCCGCGTGGCCGAGGTTCCCATCACGGTCCACGAGCGGAGCGAGGGCGGGCGCCGCGTGAGGACCAGGCACCTTAAGCAGCTCTTCCATGTCCTCTATGAGCTGGTCAGGCCCTGAGAAGGCGATGGGGCTCGCCCTCGAATGAATCGGAGCCCGGCGTTTTCCCGCGTTAGGCCGATTGGCTACGTCACTCTATGACCTCGGTGTTCGCCCGGGGAACCGTGAGCCGGAAGCCCTCTTCGGTCTCGACCTCCAGGACCATGGCCTCCACCTCCGATTCCAGGGTCCTCAAGGCCTGCGGCAAGCCAACCACCGTCCCCATCGCCCCGAAGTGGGGCTCCCGAATGATCCTCACCCTGTCGCCCAGATCCACCCCTCTGGGGAGACCCTTATCCCCCTCCGGTCGGAGCAGACGGTGCTCAGCCACATCGATGTCCCCGCGGGGGACTATTATCTCGGGCCTCACGACGCCGGCTCTCATCTGGGTCGCGCCGTTCACGAACGCCATCTCCCCCTCGAACTTCCTCAGCAGCCGGAACGTCTTCTCAAGCATGGCGAGCCGACCGAGGCCCTCGGTGGCGATGAGGGTGAGGCCCGCCTCCTCTCTCCCCGTTATGATGGCCGGCCTCTCCCCCAGGAACCCCACGAGGGCCCCCTCTTCCACGCCTCCCGACACGATGGCCCTTGCCCCCACGGCTACGGCCCTCCTGAGGGTTCCGAGCTCCACCGAGCTCCCCGCGACGACGACCTTGCCGGCGTACTCCTCCCCGACCTCGGCAGCCCTCAAGACGCCGCCCGGAGCCGAAGGCGCCACCGCCAGCCGTCCGCTCGTCTCAGGGCCTATCCCGAAGGTCCCCTGTATGAAGGCGGCGGCCGTCTCGATGACGGCGCCCTCCCCCGGGAGGACCTCGGCGACGACGCCCGGGATGTAGGCGTCGACCTCCAAGATCACCGGCGGCGTCCTAATGCGCATAAGGGCGGATGTGGGTCGGGGTCCCTCCGGGATGTCTATCCGCTCTATCCTCCCCTTGACGGGGGATGTGCAGCTCGTTCTGAAGAGGCCCCAGGCCCGCCGCTCCGCGATGACCTCGTCCCGCTCCACAGCGTCCCCCACATCCTTCAGGAGGTTGCTCCTCTGGAAGATGTACTGGTCGAGGACGGGCATGAGGAAGTGGAGCTCATCATAGACATCGACGACGAACTCCGCGCCCTCGATCTCCGCCCTCGCCACAACCCTGTCATGGGAGACCCGCTCGCCCCTCTCCACCAGGGCTCGCCCCTTTACGGGGAGCCTGCGGGCCTTTCTGACCAGGCAGAGCTCCTCCCTCCTGAGGCCTGGGACGTAGATCTGGGACAAGCTACTCGGTCCCTCCCGGCCCGACGGCGTCCCTCATCCCATCCCGGTGACCCCGAGGATAGGCCTCCAATGCCTGGAGCCAGTCCAGAAGCCTCCCGATCCTCTCCTCCTCGTCGCCGGGCGGCTCCAGGGGGCGTCCACGGGCGTCTATGATGATGCCCACCTCTCCCCCCTCGACCACGGTCTCGAGCCTTCGACCCGGCTCCTTTCCGACATCGACGCCCTTCCTCGGCTCGATCCTCAGCGTCGCCCGGTCTCCGGGGTCCAGGGGGATCCTCATCATCGCTCCGCCTCGGATATCGGCGTCGAACGGCTCCCCGCCGGGCAGCTCTCCCTCCAACCTCCCCGCCTCCCGATCCTCGTCCATCGCTCCGGCGAAGGTCACGCAGGTACCCAGCCTGACGAGGCAGTCCCTCTCGAAGATCTCCAGGGCCGCGTCCGGATGCACGGTCGAGATGACGCCCAGGTGGGGCATCATGAATATGCTGTCCTGCGCCAGCTTCGTCACCCCCTCGGGCTGGAAGCTGTCGATGAGGATGAGGGCCGACTGCGCCCTCCTCGGCGCGTGGGAGAGGAGGCCCCCCGTGCCGCAGATCCAGTCAACCTCCTTCATGTCTATGTAGGATGCAGGGGCCTCCGAGGCCGTGAAGCCCGCGCCGATGAGGCCCGTCTCCGAAACCGCGCCCCGGAGGGGGCTCGCGAGCGTCATGTGCTCCTGAAGCCCCAGGCGGATGGCCTCCCTCGCCACGGCGTGCTCGATGAGCAGGTCCTCGATGGTCTGGGGTATGGTGGTGGGATGGGTCGCCTTGTTGTGAATGCTGTTGCATAGGGCCTCCTCCTCGACCCTGAAGGGGAGCCACCTGGTGATCCTGCCCGCCTCGATCTCCCTGAGGACGTTGTAGATGCTGTAGCTCATCCCGAGGTTCGCGCTGAGGGTGGCCAGGTACTTCCCACGGTAGATGGAGTAGACGTTCGTCGTCGCCCCTCCGAGACCCACCCCCAGGACGTTCTCCCGGAACCTCTCCGCCACCCTCCGGAACATCGCGCCCTCCCCCGCCGGCGTCGGAATGATTGGAGCCGACGCCCACCTCATCAGCTCGTCGTAGCCTGGGGCGTGGGCCATGACGTGCTCCATGAAGACCCTCCTGATGGCCTCCCT
>Ga0111229_101_pt1 | contig 45859 bp, 48 predicted proteins | sample DeeMarSWOR152_54_FD_80383 | JGI IMG/M metagenome (GOLD analysis project Ga0111229, IMG submission 80383) | Crenarchaeota group-15 archaeon DG-45 | reverse complement strand
TAGATGTGGTTCTTCTGTATGATGGGTCTGGCCTTCAGGGGAGAGAGGTCGTCGCCCGAGAGGACCTCGGCGTCGGCGCTGGCAGTGAGCACCTCGCCCACGAAGAGGGTGTGGTCGCCGCACACGTAGCTCTCGACCACCCTGCATTCCAGGTGACCGAAGCACTCCTTTATGAGGGGCGGCTTCACGCGGCTGGCCGGCGCAGGCGTCAGGCCGGTCTCGGCGAACTTGTCCACGTTCCTCCCGGATGCCGTTCCACAGAGGTGGGTCTCCTCCTCCAGGTCGATGGAGGGGGCGTTGACGACGAACTCCCCCGCCTCGGCGATGAGGTCGTGGCTGTATCGTTTGGGGGAGACGCCGATGCAGACCAGGCAGGGGTCGAAACTGATGGGCATGTACATTCCCAGGGTGATGATGTTGGCCCTGCCCTCGGCGTCGACGCAGGTAACCATCACGACGTCGCACGCGGGGCCAGCCTGGAGAAACTTGTCAGAGGGCAAAGTCCGCTTCATTATCCACGCATCCCACGTCGCATACTCGAAGCCCATCTTATTTATGGCTTATCTAGCGTGGCGGAAAGCTCCATCTTCCCTACGCCTTGGCATCTCTCCCGAAGCCGATTCACCGTGGACAAAGTCTATAAGGCCACGGGGGAAATCAATGAACCGTGAGGCACGTTGTCGGTCGAGATATTGAAGCTTGACGATGTTGAGCCCAGGGTCGTCATGGGAGGCCCCATCAAGATAATGTTCACCCCGGAGACGGTGAACGCGAAGCACCTGAGGTTCTCGGTGGGGTACTTCGACCCGGGGCAGGGCCTGGCGGCCCACATCCACCCGGAGTCGGAGGAGGTGTACTACGTGATCGGCGGCAGCGGAACCGTGTACGTCGGAGAGAAGAGGAAGCCAACGAGGGTCGAGGCGGACACCGCCATATACATCCCCCCGGGGACCGTCCACGGCGTCGAGAACACCGGGAGCGAGAAGCTCATCGTGGCCTTCTTCGTCGCCCCGGGAAAAGAAAAATCCGTTGTGGCTTAGAGGCCCTCCAGCCTAGCCGAACCCATGCCGCGATAACGCGCAAGGCCCCGAGGCTCCACACGTTCGCGAGGCCGGGTATCTGCCTCTCCACCGACGGGCCGCCTCACACCGCTTCCCTAAGCCCGGCTCTGGTGCGAAGAACGCCTCCTCGGGTTCAGGTCACGCCTCGAGGGTCAAACCTTGGCGGCTTCGTGCCTACGGGTTTTTCCGATGCAGCGTGTATAGTAAAGGTCATATCGGGTTCTCTTGGAGGCTGAGAGCATGGGACGTAGGATCGTCGTAATCGGCGGCGTCGCAACGGGTCCCAAGGCGGCTTCTCGCGCCCGTCGTCGAGATGGATCCGCCGAGATCACCGTCATCGAGCGCGGAGACCTCTTCTCTTATGCGGGATGCGGAATTCCCTTCTACATCGAGGGGGCCATCGACGACATGCGGGAGCTGCTGCGCACGCCCATCGGGGTCATCCGCGACGAGCGCTACTTCAGGGACGTTAAGGGCGTGGATATGCTCGCAGGCACCGAGGCCATCAGGATCAACAGGGGGGACAGGACCGTGACCGTCGAGGATCTGAGAGAGGGTCGCGTCTATGACGTACCCTACGACAAGCTCGTGCTGGCCGTCGGGGCAGAGGCCTTCGTGCCGCGTATAGGGGGCGTCGACCTGGACGGCGTCCACCTCCTCAGCAACCCCAGGGATGCGGAGGCGATAAGGAAGGAGCTGGACGAAGGCGCGAGGAACGTAGCCATAATCGGCGGCGGCCTGATCGGCATGGAGACCTGCGGCGCCCTCGTCCCCCGGGGATGCAGGGTCACCGTCTTCGAGATGCTCGACCAGCTGCTGCCGACGCTGCTCGATGGGGACGTGGCTCTGCTTCTGGAGAGCTACCTCAGGGAGCGGGGCGTCGATGTTCGCACCTCAAGCAGGGTCAAGGAGCTGCTGGACGGAGGGGATGGCCGCGTATCCGGGGTCGCCACCGTCGACGGCGGAAGGTTCGACGCCGACATGGTCATCATCGCCGCGGGCGTCAGGCCTAACATCTCCTTGGCCAGGGAGGCGGGGCTTGAGATCGGCGTGACGGGCGCCATCGCCGTCGATGAGCACCTCTGTACGAGCGCCCCCGACATCTACGCGGGCGGCGACTGCGTCGAGAACGCGTGCCTCATCACCGGCGGCAAGGTGTACATGCCCCTGGGGTCCACGGCCAACAAGCACGGGAGGGTCATCGGCGACAACGTCACCGGCGGCTGCACGATCTTCCCCGGCGTCGTGAGGACGGTCGTCTTCAAGGTCCTCGACTACAACGTCGGGAGGACGGGCCTCAACGAGCGGGAGGCCAGGGAGGCGGGGTACGAGACCGTGACATCCCTGGCGCCCAGGGATGATCGCGCCCACTACTACCCGGCCAGTCAGCCCTTCGTCATCAAGCTGGTCGCGGACAGGGAGACGGGGCGCCTCCTCGGGGGGCAGGTCCTCGGACGGGGCGAGGTCGTCAAGAGGATCGACATACTCGCCACGGCCCTCAGGTTCGGGGCCTCCGTGAAGGACGTCGCCGACCTGGACCTCGGCTATGCGCCCCCCTATTCGACGGCCATCGACGCGGCGGCCCACGCCGCCAACGTGATAAGGAACAAGATGGATGGGCTGGCCCGGGGCATCTCGGCGGCGGACCTGAAGGCCAAGCTCGACAGGGGGGAGAACCTCGTCCTGCTCGATGTGAGGACCGGCGGGGAGGCGGAGGAGCAGCCCTTCCGAGACCCAAGGGTCAGGAGGATTCCCCTGGGGGAGCTGAGGCGGAGGCTGGGAGAGCTTCCCGGAGACCGGGAGATCGTGGTGTACTGCAGGACCAGCGTTCGCGCCTACGAGGCGCAGAGGATGCTGTGCAGCGCGGGCTTCAGCGACGTGAAGTTCCTGGAGGGCAGCCTGGCCGCCTGGCCCTACCCCCTCTGACGGCTTAGGGGTGGCGGCGGAGGTTGGGGAGGACGAATTCGAATTACTTTCTTACGTGCCCATCAGAGCTCGGATAGGGCCCTGATCTTGTCGGCTATGCGCCTCATCTCATCCTCGCTGGGGCGGCGTCCGCCCCTCGCCAGCCCCTGGATTATCCCGCCCCGGTCGCCCCTGAATCGGGGAATGACGTGCACGTGGACGTGGGGGACCTCCTGTCCGCTCTCTGGGCCGTTGTTGACGCCGACGGTGCTGGACGGGGCCTCCACGGCGGCCTGAATTGGACCCACGAGGCTGTGGAGCGCCCTGAACAGGGCCTCGGCGTCGGCCTCGTTCATCTCCTCGATCCGGGCGACGTGGGCCTTGGGTATGAGGAGGGTGTGGCCGGGGGCCGAGGGGTGGATGTCGAGGAAGGCCAGGGCCCTGTCGTCCTCGTAGACCCTGTGGGCCGGAGCCTCTCCCCGGATGATCCTGCAGAATATGCATCGGCTGGACATGGCGAAGAGCCTCGGAGAGAAGGGGGATCAAAGGCACTTATGGTTAACTGTCCCCCTGGGCTGCGACGTCCCTGATCCTTGAGGCCATCTTTCTTCGTTGATGTCTGCTCCGATTCGGCGCGACCCCGGGGCTCAGTCGTGCCTCTCTTGTCCGCGTGCTTTTTACAGATTTGCAAGTCGAGGTCGCTAGCGATGTAATGCATCCCGAGGGCGCCGGCCCGCCTTCTCAATGGTAGCTATTGACAAGGGGAGGCCGCCCTCGGGATTGTCGCACCGGGCGGGACGGCCCCACCCCACCATCTTAAAAATCATAGGGCTCGAATTCAGCTTTATAAGGCTCGGCTTGACCCTGTTTAGGCCATGGGGCGCATGGTGCCCATCGCGACCTCCGAGGGCGTCACCATATTCTGCCCCAGGGACGGGAAATACTCCTTCTTCAACAGCCCCTACCCCGCCCACTCCTCGGCCACGGGCATGGATATCTACCCGGGCCGCGGGTTCGGCGAGAAGGCTCCCTCTCCAGTTGAGGGCAGGGTACTGAGGATCAGGAAGGTCAGGTGCCCCCGGGGGTGGGGCTTCAGGGCCTCGGGTTTCGACTACGTCATCCTGCTCCAGAGCTCCGAGAACCCGGGGAGGCTCGTGAAGCTCCTCCACGTGGACCCGGAGATCCGATGCGGAGATCCCGTGGAGCCCGGTCAGGAGATGGGCCGTCTCCTCCGCTCCGGCTACTTCAACTACTGGACCGAGCCCCACATCCACCTGGAGGTCAGGAGGCCATCGGACCCCATCCGAGCGAGGGGCGGCTTTCTGCTGCACAGCCTGCTCGACCTGGGTGATGCGGACCCGGTTGAGGAGCTGAGGGGAATCGTGACGGCGTGCACCCCTGAATACTCGGTGATCGCGCTGGAGGGGAGGAACGCCCATGGGCTGCCCGCCGATGTCGGGGGCGTCACGGGGCTGCTGGACGGGGGGATACCCCACTACGGGTTCGTGGGGGCGCATCTGGCAGGGGCACCATCTCAGGGTGCGCTGGTGCGGCTTGGTGGAAAGCCCATAGCGGAGGTCGATACCGTCCTCGGCAACACGTGCTTGGCGAAGTGCACCGGCCTCGACCTCACGGTGAACGGAATCAGCGTGGGGCTATCCATGTACTTGTTTCCCGCCTCGAGGCTGGAGGTGAAGCTGGTGCCCCGGAAGCTCGGAGCGCTGGAGCTCCAGGAGTCGAGGGAGGTATCCTTGACCATCGGCTGAGAGCACATTCTTCGCGGCGACTTATTGAACGAAGAAGTGAAAATAGAGAGGGCAGCGATTTTATCGATTGGATGATGACCCGCGAACCCCGTGAGCCACCTATTTGAAAAGGAACTGGTCGAGGCTGTCCCGAGCCTTCTCCCGTTTCCGCTGGAAGTCCACGAGGAATCGCTTGACGGCCTCCGCCAGCCTCGCCTTGCAGTCCCCGCATACGATGTCCCCCGACCTGCACTCCCGCTCCAGCTCGGCGAGGCGGCCGTCGTCCTCCTCGAATAGGTAGTAGTGGTAGGCGTAGATGGTGCAGATGGACGGGTCTCCCCCGAGTTCCCGCTGCTCCCTCGCCGTCGGCCGCCCTCCCGTGAAGGCATCCATGATCTTCTTGGCGGCCTCCTCCGGAGGGTCGATGGTGAAGATGGCCGTCTCTGGCATGGACGCCGACATCTTCCCGCCCCGGCCGAGGCCCGGGAGGAACTTGGCGTGTATTTGCGCCGGCTTGTAGAATCCGAGGCGCTCGGCGATGTCCCTGGTCATCCTCCAGTAGGGGTCCTGGTCGATGGCGGCGGGGATCAGCACCGCGACGTTCCGCCCCTCCCGGACGGACTGGATGAAGCAGGGGGTCGCCTGTATGGCGGGGAACCAGATGATGCCGATGTTGTCGCTGTCCCTCAGGCCGAAGACAGCCCGGATGGTGGAGAAGGTGACGTGCTTCGCCACCCGCAGCGCCAGACGGTAGATGTGGCCGATGTGGTTCACGTCGGAGATGATGTGGGTCCTCTCCGGCTCGAGGCCGCAGGCGATGAGGTCGAGGGCGTTGTCGTAGGCGAAGCCGACGGTGTCGTCGAGGCTGAGCTCGGGGTGGATGAGGAACTTCTCGTCGTCCGTCATCTGGAAGTAGAGATCCGCGCCGAAGGCGTCCTGCAGGTACTTGGTGAAGAACCAGGGGAGGAGGTGGCCCAGATGGACCGGCCCCGAGGGGCCCCGGCCGGTGTACAGCCCCACGGGCTGGCCCGCCTCGTGCATGCCGATCCACCAGTCGAGGTCCCGGTGGGAGAAGAAGATCCCTCGCCTAAGCTGCAGGTGTAGTTGCCCCGCGTGCCTCTCCAGGCGGTCCAGGAGCTCCCTGGTCATCGGCTTGGTGCCGAACTGCTCGACGAGCCTGTTGTAGTCGACGACGCCGGAGACCTCCCAGGGCGTCACGACCATCTCATCGGATTCCTTCTCAGCGGTCATCTCTCTCAACACCTCGGATATAGCTGAGGGATCTACGCTTACAACTCACGGGAACCTGAGGCATCAACGTCTCCGGAAGCTGAGTATGTCCGAATCTGCTGATAGGTTCTTTTACACTCCTGGGGTATTCCGGGACGCCGAATAGAATGTAGCGGGTATTTCCTGTTGTCCGCTCCTCTTTCATGAGGACCTTGCCCAGTCCAGGTGATACACCCTCATGCCCCTCAGACCCTCGGTGCATCAGATGATCCCGCCCATATATTAAAAATTGATCTCGGTGAAGCCAACAGGTTCCGGCGTGCCCTCTCTTGCAGGTATCATTGCCTCTTCAAAATGAGAATGTTGGAATGCGGTGCCCTCAAGCGCTCTTCAAGAGGCTCAGGAGGGTCTCCTCGAGGCTTTTACCCTCAGGAGGGTTCTCCACGATCTCGCCGACCTTCTCGCCCCTGCTGTTGAGGACGACGATCAGGGGGATCTTTACCACGTCGAACGCCCTGACCTCGGGCGGAGAGGGCGGTATCCGCCATAGCTCACCTGGGTTGATGGTATCCCGCTTGAGGCCGCCGAAGACCCTGACCTCGAGGCCCGTCGCCTCGGCGATGAGCCCCAGGACGGGGACGTTCCGCGCGCAGTCGGGGCACCACTCCGCGGAGAAAACGACCACGGAGAACCTATCGGCGAGCCTCTTGAGCTCCTTGACGACGCCGCTGTCCAGATGATACGCCCTTTTTCGGCGGGAGAAGGCGGGATACTCCGCCCCAACGGACGTCAGGTAGTCGGCTACAGCCGCGGAGTTTTCTCTAATCTGCTCAAGGTCGTAGATCTGCTTCAACGCTTATTCCAGAGCTGAGGAGAATCCGTGTCTTATATCCTCTTCCGCATGCTGCGCCACCTGATGGGAGGGGTTGATCCCGGGTATCCGTCAGCCTCACGGCCAGGCCAACGGCCTCCACGTATCTAGGTTCCGACATGTGGGATTCCGCCCAGTTCTGGGCCAGGACCAGCAGCGTGTCAGATCCTTCTGCTGTATCTGTGCCGTTCTCGGTTGGCTCGAGGCTACCCAGCAGTATATTTCGACCGCGGCTATGGCTATGATGACGACCGAGACGGCTGCCGTGCTGCTCGTTTTCATCTTGTTCTCACCTCCTTCTATAGAGCTGGGCCGGATAAATAGATCTCTTATATAATATTTATTGCAATATATATGGTACGGGGGCTATACGGCATAATATATTTATCGGCGCCTCATTTTATGTAATTGAGATGGCGATGAGCGATATTTTCCCGGCCGAGGAGATGCGGAAGCTCCAGCTTACGGGCGGTTCGACGTACATAGTCTCCCTGCCCAAGGATTGGATCGAGAAGATGGGGCTCGAGCGCGGCAGCCTGGTGAGCATAACGAGGCTGGATGATCTTTCCCTCCGCATCCAGCCCAAGGGAGCGGAGAGGACGGACAGGCCGAAGAGGGCGATCATAAACATCTCGGATGGCGACGCCCCCGAGCGACTCGTGCGCCGCCTGGTCTCGACCTATCTGCTCGGCTACAACATCATACAGATCAAGACCCAGCAGAACCGCATAGACTCCAGGCAACGATTCGAGGTGAAGGATTTCACCCGTAAGAAGCTCGTCGGCACCGAGATCCTCTCGGACCTGCCGAGGGAGCTGACGCTGCAGGTGCTCCTCAGCTACGCGGAGCTGTCGGTGAAGGACGCGCTCCGCAGGATGAGCGTCATCGCGGCGTCGATGCACCGCGACGCGATATCAACCCTGGCGACCGACGACCTCCACCTCGCGAGGGAGATCATCGCCATGGACGACGAGGTGGACAGGTTCAGCCTGTACATCATCAGGCTCCTGAAGGCGGCGGTCTCCGACGGCCTCGTCCTCAAAGAGATCGGCCTCCAGTCGCCGAGGGAATGCCTGGGCTACAGGCTCATCACCAAGTCGGTGGAGCGGATGGCCGACCACGCCGTGAACATCGCGCAGAACAGCCTCGCCCTGACCCCCTCCACCCTGAGGGAGGAGGTCCTGAACGAGCTCAAGACCCTGAGCGAGGCCGCCCTGGGGGCGTTCGAGGAGGCCGTCGACTCCCTCTTCGATAGGAGCTATCCCAAGGCCGACTTGGTGATCCAGAGGGCGGAGAAGACGAGGGAGATGGAGGCGGCCGCCATCCAGAAGATCATAAAGAACGCTCCCCTGGAGGACGTGGCGGTTCTGAGGCTCGTTGTCGAGAGCATCCTGAGGACGGCGGAGTACGGCAGCGACATCGCCGAGATGGTGCTGAACATGACCATCACGGACGAGATCGTCGAGGCATAGCCGAAACCATTTTTAACCCAGGGCGCCGTCGAGATCAACCGTCGACGGGGTCGTGGTCCAGCTTGGTCCAAGATACGCGGCTCGGGCCCGCGAGATCCCCGGTTCAAATCCGGGCGACCCCACCACCCTCCGGCATCCGATACGCCTCTCGAAGATTTTAATCCTCTTCTATTTTAAAGGCCTTAACTAATAGGGCGTATAGTTCTGGACCTCCTTCAATTTTACTGAACAGACCTTCTTCAGCTTTAATAAGTTCTTTTATGGCCTCTAACTCTGATCTTGTATTTGCTTCTTCCCACATTATTTTATAGTTCTTAAGCTCAATCCATGCCCTGAATATCAGAACCAAGAACATGGCGATGGTTATTAACAGGTTGAACAGGTATAGATCTATAACATCCATCTTGAGTTCTAGATGGTCTTAAAGGAGGTTATTAATTTTTCTCTCAAGCTCAAGCTTCCCCCTCATACGATCACGGCGCATTCGGGGTAAAGATAATGCTTCACGCCAATGTTCGTAGGAACTTTACCTCCCCTAGGAAGGTCCCGTCCAAGAGGTAGACCTCGAAGTCGTCTATGTCGACGGCGCCCGTGCGGAGCAGGGGGCCGAGGAGGCTCTTCGGGGCCTCGGCGTTGACCGGCAGGCCGCCCAGAAGGTCGTTGAAGGCGGGCAGCAGCACCATCAGGGGCCTGTCCATCCTCGCCTTGAACTGCCTCTCAAAGGCCTCCAGCGGATCTCCCTCGACCCCAACCCCGGCCTGCTTGAGGACGGCCTGGGCTAGGCTTCTCCCGTCGCAGAGGCCCCTCATCCATACCCTCTGGGAAACCCGGATGCCTAAGGGCGTCTTCAGCTGCACCGTCGGGTGGTTGTGCCCCATGACTATCAGGTCCGCGGCCATCATCTCGGGACGGGGCCACGCGTGGCCGTGCATGGCAGCGATCTTGAAGCGCTCCCCGAGCATCATGCCCCGGGAGGGGTGGACGGAGACGCCCTCGGGCACGAGGTGCTGGATATGGGCGTCGTGGTTGCCCCGGATCACGTCGATGGCGCCCACCTCCTCCTGGAGGGCGGCGAAGAACCGGGGGATCTCCCTCTGCTCCTGGAAGGAGGTGATCGGGACCCCGTGCTTGATATCCCCCAGCAGCAGCAGCCTGTCGGGTCGTTGCTGGCGGACTATGGAGAGCAGCTCCCCCAGTATCCGATCAGTCTGGTAGGGGATGTTGATGCCCATCTGGGCCAACTCGTACTCCAGCCCCAGGTGGAAATCGGAGGCCAGCAGCAGGCGCTCCTCGCCCTCGATGAGCATAGCGGGCCAGGGCGTCAGCAGCCTTATCAACGGGGTTCCTCCCAGACTCTTCGGTCGTCGACCAATTTAAACCCGATTCTCATCCTTCTCCGCCCTCCCAAAAGCCAAAAAGGCAGGTTCATCGCAGATATCTTCAGGCGAGATGGCGAACTCTGAGGAGCGGCGGGCTCTGGAATCCGTCTGCGACGAGGCACGGTCCGCCGGGACGCTCACGAGCGGCCAGTGGAGCAGGCTCAGGTCGGTGTTCGGCGAGAGGTTCGATAAGGCTTGGAGGCTGGTGGAGGAGGGCAGGGTGAAGCGCTACGTCTTCGAACCCTCCGGACGAACAGCCTGGATCATCGTCGGCCGGGGCGGCGAGTATAGGATTCTGCCGTCGGCGGGCTACTGCAGCTGCAACGACTTCTACTTCCGCGTCGTGGATGGGGACACGGGCGTCTGCTACCACCTGATAGGGCAGAGGCTGGCTGAGGCGCTGGGCTCTTACGATGAGGTCCGTGAGCCGGATGAGGTCCACGAGAGCCTGATCGCGGAGTGGAGGAGTCAGCTATTAGAGGATGGCATGTAGGGGATCCGCCCTCAAGCCACAGCTTAAATAGGCCCCCGAAGAGGTACTATGAGAGATGAAGCTGGGCGGCTTCTTCAACATCCTACATGACATGGCGATCATATTGGCCCTAATAGCATTCGCCCTGAGCTTCCTCTACCTCTACACGGGCGAGGAAGAGGCCTAGCTCAGCATCTTATCACGGTACGCGCGGATATGATCCGGAGGCGGACTTCGTGTCGGGGACAGGAGATATAATAAAGCGTATCCTCGCGCTCAGGCCTCAGCTGACGAGGGAGGCCGTGGAGCGCCTCATCGACGAGGAGAGGGCCAAGGCCGCGGGACTGCTGACCGAGGAGGCCGCGGCCCACCTGGTGGCTTCGAATCTGGGGCTGGATGGCGCGGGGGAGAGGATCGAGGCCAAGCTCAGGATCGGCGACCTGACCTCCGGACTCAGCGACGTCTCCCTGACGGGACGGGTCATCCACATCTTCCCGGCCAGGAGCTTCTCCCGGAGCGATGGACGTGAGGGGAGAGTCCTGAGGATGCTCCTCGGGGACCGGACGGGAACCGTGAACGTCGTGTGCTGGGACGACAGGGCCGACCACGTCGCGGCGAGCAAGGTCAGGCCCGGCAAGATCGTGAGGGTACTACACGGATATACCCGGGAGCGCCGCGGCGAGATCGAGGTCAACGTCGGCAATCGCGGCCAGATCTACCTTGAGCCTCTCGACGCCGCGGCGGAAGATTATCCGCCCGTCGACGGTTTCTTCAGGACGCCCGCGGACATCCACGGCGCCGGCAGCGTCAACCTCGTCGGAGTGGTCGTCGACAGGCATCCCGTCTCCACCTTCACGCGGCGGGACGGCAGCGCCGGGAAGGTGACCCGCCTCGTCCTGGAGGAGGGGGGAGGCCGCATCAACGTCGTCCTCTGGGACGACAAGGTCGACGAGCTCGGGGACATCGAGGTGGGGACGAGGCTGAGGCTTGTCAACGGCTCGGCGAGGGTTAGAACGGACCGGGGCATCGAGGTCCACGTCGGATGGTCGACGGCGGTTGAGGTTCTGGAGGTCGGGGCGGAGCCCGATGAGCCGGTCTCCCCGTGGATGAAGCTGGCGGACCTGACGTCTGGGATGCGGGGCGTGAACGTGGCAGCCCGTGTTGCCCAGATCAGCGAGGCGAGGGAGTTCACGCGGCGGGACGGCACCGCCGGAAGGGTGGCCTCCGTGCTGCTGGAGGACGACACGGGGTCCGTGCGGCTCAACCTCTGGGGCGAGGAGGCCGAGATGCTGAAGGAGATGGAGGTCGGCGCGGTCGTGGTGGTCGAGAACGGCTACACGCGGATGGGGCTGGGCACCGTGGGCCTGAACGTGGGGCAGAACGGCCGGCTGACCATCAACCCCCAGGGTTTCGACGTGGAGTCCTGGGGCGGCACCCAAAGGCTTGTGGAGCTGCAGAGCCTGAGGGAGGGGATGGGGAACATCATCGTAAGAGGGCGCCTCATCGAGACGGCCGAGGTCAGGGAGGTGGAGACGGCCCGAGGCCCAGCAAGGGTTGCATCCTTCAGGATAGACGACGGCACCGGCGAGGCCCGGGTCTCGATCTGGCGCGACCTAATCGAGGAGGTGGAGGGGCTCCCGCCTGGGACCGCCGTCAGGATAGAGAACTGCAACGTTAGGCAGCCCTTCGACGGCCTGATGCAGGTCTCATCCGGCCTGTTCACGAGGATCATCGTCGAGAAGGAATAGCGCAGTGAGAATCCGCGTCGTCGCTTGATCTCCTTAATTCGGTTTTTCAGGCCGCGCCGGATTTGATGAAGAATGCTCTAGAGCAGAAAGAGGATCACGGCGCCCAAAACCAACGACGATGGCGCCAACACAAGGGTCGTTCTCTTAAAAAGGCCGAAGGCTGACTCCAGCACGTCGCTTAGAAGTTTGAGGCCGGCCTCCCCCAGCACCGTGAGATCGGCCACCTCGATAGGCGTATGCGACACGTTACATCTTCTGACCTTGGATAAGGAGGCGGCGACGACATCGAGGACGTATCCCTCCAGCCTCTCTTCGTCGGTCTTCTCCCCTATGGGGTGGTACCCTCGGGATGTGACGCCGATGGCGTTGACGAGGTGCGTGTCGGACGTGAAGACCTCCGCCTCATCGACGCCGCGAGACCGGATGGCCTCGACGATCCTCTCCCTCAGACCCGAGCGCATGTTGTTGCCGTCCACGGCAACGTAGACGCATGTCTGACCAGCCTCAACGACCACAGCGAGCGCGGAGATCCCGCTGGGCCCCATCCCATCGTTCAGGCCCCACTCCCCGGGGATGAGGCGGGCAGCGCCGGCGGAGAAAGATGATCTAGGAGATTCATTCGCCATCGCCATGGCCTCGACGGCGGCCTCGAAGAGGCTCTCCAGATCCGCGGATCCGAGGTCATCGCCCTCGAGGATGCTGTTGTGGGAGTCTATCACAACGGCGGTCAGGCCCACATCCTCCGCGGCCCTCATGATCCTCCCGCCCAGCGACTCGGGGAGGTCGTCGTAGCTTTTCGGAGAAAGGGTCAGTGTGACCAGAGCGATGGAGCCGAAGACCTGGCAGGATGCCTGAGCTCCATGCCTCTCCACACGCACCATAGGCGACGCGAGGTCGACCGCTCCATCGGCCCTCAGCCCCGCGGCGACCGTCTCGACGACCCTCTCCGCTTCGACGCGGCTGGTCAGATCCATCTCGTGGGTCGAGGGCCCGTGAGCGACGAGCACCTCGCAGCCCATCTTCGCACCCAGGCGATCCACGAGCATCTCGGGGAGGCCGCTGCTGCCGACGTTCCTGAAGGGGCCGGGATGGATATAGGGGACCACCAGCGCTGCCCTGCATGGCCCCTCGGGCTCGATATAGGTAAGCGCGTCGACTCGCAGGTCCCGAACCTCCCCAACCCTCGCTAGGTATTCCTCGAGGGGCGCGCCGTGCTCATCGGCCCAGGCCAGGATGAGGGCTCGGAACAGCGGTATCAGCCTCAGCCCCTGGGGGCTGTCCCCGTAACGATCCATCACCCAGACCAGGAGTTGAACCCCACAAACCATGACGGATGCGCTCAATGCCCAGAGGGCCGCCACCCTCAGCTCCGTGATACGGAGGAGGACGATGCCCGCAGCCAAACATAGGGCAGGCTGGAGGAACGTTGCGGCCAGATTCATCCCTGAACCCCTCGTCGAGAAAACCGCGACGACCAAGTAACGCAGCGGAGAGCTCAAGGCGACGGCGAAGACGATGCCCCTCACGAGAATCTCGCCCCGCCCCGTCAAGGCGGCAGCCGAGGAGAAGATGAGAGCCACAGCGACGTACGCGATGGATGAGATGAACGAGAGGATGGTAAACCTCCTCCAGGTGAGGAACAAGTCGCCCTTGAACATCGCCGCGACCAGGGCATCAGACGCGACGACAGGCAAAAACAGCCCGAGAAGGCCGAGGAGAAGGCCGCGAACGAGGGAGGCCAGCCCCCAAACAAGAGCGAACGCGGCCGCGCATCCCGCCATGGAGATGCCCGCTGTTGCCGCGATCATGGCGGCCTGAGATGGGAACGTGAAGAGGTAGGAGTAATAGTCTGTGATCCGGTCCACGGCGTCCCTGCCGGCCCACAACCTGTTTGCAGCCCCTTTTCAGCTTATCCTGAACCCTTCGGATCCCGTCTAGCCCAATAGAAGTGTATCTCAGCCCTTAAATCAGCACACCGCAGGCCCTTCGGGAAGCCTGCGTGACGATCCTCATGGGAACAGGGCGTGGGCCAATAAGACAGACACTATGAGCGTTATGGCGCTCGCTATCACGAGCTCGGGCCTTATCTTCACGCCGTGGGCCTCGTCTTGGAAGAACCGCATCAGCCCCGCGCTCGAGGCGGGCATGGTTCCCCCGCTCTCTCTCTTTCTCCTGCTCATCGACGCCCCTCTGTGCCCCTTGTACACGGGCTGAGAGAAAAATCTTTGCATAGCTCGGTACGTCCAACCCCGTTGAACCCTGGATCGAGGGAATTTCTACAAGCTTCCCTTTAGGGTAGAACAGATAAAACTAGAGGGAGCGGGAGGCCGAAGTCAGATCTCGGACTTAATACCTTCTCTGGCGTCTGCCGCCGTATCTTCTATCTCTCTCGCCGGAGCCGCCGCGATCGAAGCGCCCACGGGTCTCGAACTGCCTGCTTGAAAGGTTGTTGTCGAGGTTCACCTCATCGAAGGGCGACTCCTCGACCAGATCGTAGCTGCCGAAGCGCCCTAGGTTTAGGCGCATGGACCCCCTGAAAAGGTTCACGTAGGCGTTCTTTATGTTCAGGACCTGACCATCCTCGACCTCGTCGATGGCATCGTCCCACAGCGTGAGGTAGATGCTCCCCGTGTCGTCCCCGACAAGGGCCTCAGCCACGCGATGGCTCGACTGGTCGATCCTCGAGGAGACCTCCCGAGGCTCCGTCTTTGATACGACCTTGACTACGGCATACACCCTTCTTGAGTACTGGTTCAGATCCCCGATCTTCACGAGCTCGGCGTTCTCATCATTCATAGCCATGAGATTTTTACTCTCTTTACGGTCTAGTGGCTGATCAGCCTCGCACAGGCTATATAAGTATTTTTCCGAGACCGCTCAGCTTCTGAGGAAGTCCGTGAGGTCGATCTGCTTTCTCTCCGCCTTCTCCTCGGGCTCCACCACGGGGAAGAGTGAGGCGATCTCTTCCTCGATCAGCCTCAGCCTGTCGGCGTAGTAGTCGCCGAGGCCATACTTGTGGACCAGGTTCATGGCGGGCTCCAAGTACTTCTCGATGCCGCCCCTGTACACGGTAAGGGTTAGGGAGCCGCCGCACCGGACGCAGGCGCCCTTGAGGGGCGGCGTTCTATATCGCCTGTTGCATTTGACGCATCTGAATCCCTGGCTGGTGAAGGCCCGCAGGTTGCCCGCGATGTCCTTCATGAAGTGGCTCGACAGGACGCCCATGGCGACGGCCTTGACGTCGACCGCCCTAAGCCTCTCCGACAGCTCGAGCTGGCTCTCCAGCTTTTCGAGCATGGTCCCGAGGCTGGTGTAGGCGCCGCGGTGGGACCCCTGGTTTATGTCGGTGCACACCTCCGTGTATCCCGAGCCCTCGAACTGGGCCTCGGTCCCGAGCCTCCCGCCTAAGGTGTCGATGAGCGCCCCGTAGACGCCCGGGCTGGAGGCATCGCCGCAGAGCCTGTAGAACTCAGGCGGGTAGCGGTCCATGACGTCGACGTTGTGGGCCTCCTTGTCCACCTCGCTGGGCTTGATGACGGGTATGATGAAGAGGGGCGCATCCATCAATCCCCCCACCTGCTCGGGGAGGAACTCCCGTGAGAAGTTGAGCAGCGGGTCGAGGCAGAGCATTATGGCGTCCTCGTCCCCGTCGCAGTTCCGCCGCTTCGCCGCGTGCCAGAGGGGGTGCGCGTAACACACCCGGTTTCTGGTGTAGCCTATCACCCTGCCAACGACCGCCGCGGAGGTATGGGGCGCGAGGCCCAGCACAAGGCAGCCCACGAGATCATCCATGCTGTTGACGCAGTAGAAGGCCTCGAGGCCGTAGAACCGGGTGAGGAGCTCGTCGACGAACTTGGAGACCTCCACCAGGTGGCTGCCGCACGATTTTGGGAGGACCACGTCCTGCACCTTCAGCTCCAGCATCTGGTCGCTGGACTCCAGGGGGAGGCCATCCTTATCGCGGTTATACCCGAGCTCCTTGAGCTTCTCGATGGGAACGCCTACCTCGCGTGGCTTGAAGTGGGTGAGGGGTGCGTCGGTGATGTCGAACCTGATGGTCCCGTCCTTGAAGACCGATAGGTCGTGAAGGGCCCTGAGCAGGCCCTTCTCGAGGGGCTCCGGCAGCCTCTTCTCGTTCATGAGGCGTTTGACGACCTTGAAACGTTCCGGGGAGCTCCTCCCAATCCGCTTCAATGCCCTTTCATATATCTCCCTGACATCTACATCTGTCGTCTTGTATGCGACGGCCTCCGTCTTACAGACGGGACATGATCCGCCCTCCAGCCGCCGTCCGCATCGTCGACAGCTCCAATCGGTGACGGTCTCAGCGCCGCATTGGTCGCATCGCACGCCGAAGGAGTGAGACCCACACGCAGGGCAGTGGCGGCTTACGAGATCGATGGAGATTGTCCGATTCTTCTCCACCTTGAGGATGTCCCTCTGAGGCCCTCCTGCGTTACCGATGGGAAAGAGCCCGTGGACGTACGGTGACATCTTCCGAACCTTCGCCTTCTCCGGTCTGCCCATCCGGGCGCCAACGTAGACGGGCGCCTTCTCCCTGACGTCTAGGCCCGATAAGCCGCGGACTATCTCCAGCGGGTTTTCGCCGGGGATTTCGACGTAGATTCGGTCGAGGGCTAGACATCTCTCCAGGATTGGGGCGGCCTCATCGAGAACGACTCCCCCCTCCTTGACCTTGTGGGGGACGAGAAGCTCCTCGAGGGTGGCCTTATCCTCGTCATCGAGGGCCGATCTCGAGGCTCCGGAGTTCGTCCATTCCTTTGCTAGGTTGCCTCTAAGCCGGAGCAGGGACTCCCTTGATACCTTCGACCAGAGGTACATGTACCTTGGGTGGAGGGGCACGGCCAGCTCTGATATGACCAGCGACTCCTTGGGCGTGGGGGATGCGCAGGGGTCGCTCAGAAACGCCTCCAGCCGTTGAGGCTCGATTCCGCTCTTCTCTAGGAAGAGCTCAGATCCCGCCGTCTTGATCGCCGCTATCAGGTCCAAGCGCCACTGGCTCTCATCATATCCCGCGGGCAGCAGGTTCCTGTTGTTCTGCAGGAAGTCCCCGGCGTTGACGAGCATGTCGCCCAGGAACAGGATGGCGTCGACCGACTCCGTCAGCTCCTCGGCTTCCCGCGCGGTCTCGACCCTGACCACCGAGCCGTCCTTCAGCCTCACCACCGGCGGCTCTATCGAGTCCACAGGCATCGATATGGCGGACTTGCCCGGGAGCTCTACGCGCATCTGGACGCCCGTGGCGAGGAACTTGTTGAGTATAACCATGGTCGCGGGGTGTACCCCCGCCGCCGCGAGGCCGGTGTTCCTCGCCCGCCCGTATCTCAGCCTGAACCCTCCCACGCGGTGGGGGAAGGAGAAGACGGGGCGGCCGACGATGATCTCCTCCATGAAGCTGGCCTTCGACTCCGGGCTGTTCGAATCGACGTTGCCCAACCTTGAGAGCCACTCCCACCCCTCCAGCCTGAGGCTCTCGCAGACGCCGCACAGCTTCCCCGCCCTGCCCACGATGCCGTCGACGACCACTATGAGGGCGCCGCCCCTCAACCGGTTCGTCTCTATTCCGGGGACATCGCGGAAGCTGGAAACCTCGTAGGGGTCCGTCCCCACGCCCGTGGCCTCGACGGGAAGATTCGTCAGAGCGAACTCCAGGGCCTCGTCCGTCACATGGTACTGGAACCTTCGAACCCGGCGCTCGTAGAGGCGGACCTCCTCGAGGAATCGCCTCACCGACGCCTCGGAGGGCCTGTGCCTTTCGAGGCCGAGGAGGCGGCGCACGAAATCCGCCACCACAAGCGTCATGGCCTGGGCCGTCCCGCCCGCGGGCCGTATGGGCCCGGCGAAGTAGACCGCGAGGTACTGGCTGCGGTCTGGGTTCTGCTTTATCCTGATCTCCGGGAGGCCCTGGATGGGCGCTATGGTCACGCCCTCGGTCATGATGGCCAGCGCCGTGCGGACCGCCTGGTCGGCGGCCTCCTCCCGATCGAGCTTTCCGAAGCGGCCGTACGCGATCTCCTCGGCGACCTTGAACGCCATCTCGAGGCGGTCCATGGCCTCGAGCTCTCTCATCCGCGCGCCTATTCCGGAGGGTCCTACGAGCTTCTCTACGCGCTCGGCGATGTCATGGGTTATCTCGGGCTCAGGTTTGATAGAGGGGTCGAGGCCCTGCCCCCTCGCCTGCCCGGCCATGGCGTACAGTCGGTCAAGCTTATTCTGCAGCTCTGCGAAATAATTCTGGTACTCGGCCGACAACTGGGGCTTCGTCAACAAGGCCTCTCCATCGCTATCTGTCGGGGCTGTGTATCCTGCAGAGCATGAGGGTCGACCACCGATCCCTGTCCTTGCCCGTGGTGGCGGTGTACGCATCGGAGGCTATCCTGCTCCTCTTCAGGACACAGGCGTCGCATCTCGGGTGCCTCATGTCCGATGGGCCGTCGCACTCCCCGCAGTTGAGCAGGAGCGTCTCCCCCAGGCCGCGCAGCGTCGTCCACGAGTACTCGTTCTCGTCGTAGACGGGCTCGAAGTCCGGCCAGATATCGTACATATCCGGCTTCATCAGCGCCTTCTTGAGGGCGCTGAAGAAGTTCTCGAAGGATGTCATCCTCTCATCCCCTCACAGAGATAATGTTCTTGACGACCTCGTATATCCTTTCCCTCACCTTGTCCGTATCCTCCACGAGGGTTCCCGTGACTATGATTTCGGCGCCCGCCTCTACCGACTTCCTCGCGGCGGCGCCGTCCCTGATGCCGCCGCCCACGATGAGGGGCACTGATAGGTGGCTACCTACCAGCTTTATCATTTCCGTCGGCACGGGGCTCATCGCCCCTGAACCGGCCTCAAGGTAGACGAAGCGCATGCCGAGAGCTTCGGCGGCGAGGCTGTATCCCAGGGCGAGCTCCGGGTGGTCGTAGGGGATGGGTCGGGCTTGACCTATGAATCCTGCCGCTCCGCCTTCGCCCACGATGATGTAGCCCATGGGCAGGACCTCGAGGCCGTAGCACCTGACGAGGCGGGCGGTGAGGGCCTGGACGTCGATGAGGTAGTAGGTGTTGGAGGAGTTGAGGAGGGACATGAACCAGATGGCGTCGGCATGGCGGCTCACCCCCGTTATGTTGTTGGGGAAGAGGATCACGGGCACCTTGACCGATGCCTTGATCCGCATCACCACATCGTCCAGGTCGGAGTTGGAAGCAAGGGTTGAGCCACCCACCATGACGGCGGCTGTCCCCGCCGACTCCGCCTCCCGGGCGATAGCGGCGCCGTCGTCTGATCCGATCTTCTCGGGGTCGAGAAGAGTCATGTGAAGGGCTCCGTCCTTCTCGATCTTCTCATTCAGGTATCGTTCGACGCGTTCAACCAATGGCGGCCTCCCCCCTCTCAACGCCGTAGTAGCTGTCCACGAAGAGGCAGTATGCGTCGACCTCCTCCATCTGGGGCTGAACATCGAAGGCGTCGCTGAGGCCGCAGCTGCCGCATATCACCACCACTCGCCCCTGTTCCCTGTTTATCGTGGCGCGGACCGTGTTCTTGCCGCACCTTGGACAGAGGTAGAACTCTGGCAGCTGCCTCTTGACGATCCTGACGACCTTTCTCCGCCTGCGCCCCAAGTCCGCACACCCATGCTTCGAGGCTTATATCATCTTCTGATTGAACTAAGCCTTAAGATTAGTGGAAGGCGGCGCTTGTGCTCGTTCTCCTTGATCCGTTTTAGCACACGCTCAACGCCTATCCGATCGACCCCCGAAGTCCTTGAGATGTTCTCAGCGTCCATGCCCCTCTCCCAAGCGTGCAGGATGACGTCGAGGACCTCATACTTGATGCCGAGCTCATCCTCGTCGGACTGCCCGGGCCATAGGCCCGCGGTGGGGGTCTTCTCTATGATGCTCCGCCGTATCCCAAGATGCCGGGCGAGCTGCCTGACCTGTGTTTTGTATAGGCCCGCGATGGGCATGAGGTCCACGCCTCCGTCGCCATACTTTGTAAAGTAACCCACCAGCCACTCGGTCTTGTTGGAACTCCCTATAACCATGCTCCGCAGGGAGTTCGCGTAATGGTACGCGATGATCATCCTCAATCTCGCCTTGACGTTTCCCGAGGATACGAGATCTGAGGCATCGTAGAAGGGGAGGGTGGAGCACGTCACATGTATCATGGGCGTGATTTCGACAACGTCACATGTAACATCCAGGGTCTCCGTCAGCCGCATCACATCCTCCATATCCCCCGGGGGCGTGATGTCACGCTCAGGCATCGTGACGGCCCTGACTCTCCCGCTGCCGATGGCCCTAACGGTCAACGCTAGCGTGACGGCCGAGTCGATGCCGCCGCTGACGGCGACAACGGCTCCCTTCAGCCCCGAAGCATCGATCTGGTCGGAGATGAACTGAGATATCTTATCTGCCACTAGAGGCGCATCTATTGACAACTCATCTTCGGATAACATCGATTCTGTCTAAATCCAGACTGGTTTAAGCTTTTCCCATCGTTCAAATTACAAATAGATGCCAATATCAAATATCACCTTTAACAATTATTGATTAAAATATGCAATGTTTCATCGCGCATTGTTTCGCATGAAGGCAAGAGATATATTACATTTCGTATACAGTTTTGTAAACCAATATGCACGCCCGTGTGGGCTTTGACACCCCAAAAGGAGCGTGGTTTGAAGACTTGGAGGACCTCAAAAAATTCATTGATAGAACGTTCAGGGACCCGATCGCAGGAGTATTGCTAAAATACAGCAATTTAACGGTAAAACAGTATGAATCATTGATAATAGACCTTATAACGGATAAAGTCTCTGATATAAGCCTTACTTATTCTGATAAGGCTCTATTACGTTCTAAAAATGTCAGCAGGGGCTCTTTTAGCCGGACTTTATCCCAGGCAAGAAGGAACATAATATCAGCGATATACACGATTCTGCTCCTGAGCTATATCGGCGTCTTCGATGAGGCCCCCTTCGACGAATTCCATATCCTATCAGAGAAACTGCGAGAATACGTAAAGCTAATTCAAGAAGCGGATTCAATTAAAGCCTATAATGTTTTAAAAATGATTGAAAAAGAACTTATGGAAGGGATAAAAAAACTTTCGGAGCCCGGGGGACTAAAAATTATGTGATATCACAAAAAATCACATTGAATAGCCCTTCGATTTTGATGAGGGGCTTCTTTTCTTAAGCAGAAAATTATATTTAAACTTGATCAACCCACTCCCGTATTTTGAAAAACACCAATTTTAAACATATTTTGCCATAAAATGGCATACATTCAGTTATTATTCTTACCAAGAACAGAAATCTCGTTTAATCATTTCAAGGATTAAAAATTTTAATCTTATAATCTCAAATTTTTGACCTCAGACCAAACCGTTCACCTTTTCGATTTGCACTAATGGATTTCGCGGTCCAAAAATTTATCCCAGACACTACACTCGGCCCATATTTAATCGTAGTGCCGGTTGAATGTGATTTATCGTGATATCACATACAAGTGGGGCTGCAGTTGTCTTATAACTTATTTTTTTTACTGAAAATTATTGAAAAAGGTGTTTTGCGTTGTGTTTAGGGGTCTTAAGCGCAAGATTTCTATTGGCAATACGCTTTATTTTTGGCTTTTTAGACGTATTTAAGCTTAATTATGAATGGTTTAGTAATCCAATAAGGCGCGGCGTAATTGGTATATATCGGAACCATCTCCCTTGAGATCGGCCATAAATTAAACGCCGAGATTCAGTTTCTTAAGCTTGACCCGGTATCGTGTGATATCATGGTTGAAGTGTGTGATATCATGTAACGCGAGGTACGGTCACGCGATGTCACATTGAAGTTACGCGTGATGTCGTCCCAAGGAGGGCTGCAATTTTCGATGCGATGATCGTGTCCGTGTTTTACCTCGCACGCATCTCTAATAGAAAACCGTAAATTATGCTCCGGATATAAAATAACACAGCCGTATTGCCAGACTGTGAAGTGCCTTGGAGTTCCTGTTCGCCGCAGCATCCCTCCTCGCCGTAACCGCGGTAGCCTCTTTCATCTACTATCAACGTATAAAAGAGGCGCAAGGAGAATATGACGACGCCAAGGATCTCGTCAAGAGCATAACCCTCAGCTTCACCGATCAGCTCAACAGGCTCATTAAGTCGATCGAAGGGATCAAGGAGGAAGCGATAAAGTCGCAGAATTCAGCCAGGGATGCTATTGAAATTGCCAGGGAGGGCCTTGAGAAAACGAGCAGCCTAGCCGAGAGGATCGAGGAGACGGGGAGAACGGTGGAGTCCCTAAAGACCGAGATCCACAGGCTTTCGACGGCCCGCGGGGCGTCCATCCCTCAAAAAGATGTTGACTCTCCTATTCCGCTCCAGCAGGACGCCATCCTGGAACAGCTGACCCCAACGGAGGTCGAGGTCCTCGCCAGCATAGAGGAACTGGGAGAAGGATCTGTGCCCGAGATAAGGGAGAGGATCGACAAGACGAGGGAGCACACGGCGCGCCTCCTCAAGAAGCTCTATGAAAGGGGCTTCATCGACAGGAACACGAGCGCCATGCCCTACAGGTACTACATCAGGAAGGAGATAAAGGAGCTGATACAAAGGCAGAAGAAGAGGGTCGAGATATCGGTCTGAGCCGCCATCGGGTTCCAACATAAGCATTTATACGCGACCGAGAGACATGAATCTGGGGTATAGAATGAGGTCGACCAGGATCGAGCTCGCGCCTCGGTTGAGACCCTTGAAGGGCGTTGATATGGCCATCCTCGGAAGCGGAGACAGCATCACCTTCATCAGAATGACCATCAAGCCCGGGTCGGCATTCCCTGAACACGCGCACCCCAACGAACAGGTCGGAACATGTCTGGAGGGAGAGGGAGAGCTTAAATCGGGCGGCAGGGCCTTGAAGGTCGCTCCGGGCGTCTCCTGGACCATCCCCGCCAACGAGCTCCACAGCTTCATAGCCAAAGGGGACAGGGACGTTCTCATCCACGAGTGCTGGAGCCCTCCTAGGAAGGACTACCTCTCAATGGCCGAGGGGAGATAGCGTAATTACCTATCCGAAAACCCGACCTCTATCGGAGCAGAGAGAACGGTGTACGAGAACCTGACGGCCGCCCTCAGAAGGGTTGTCGAGGCGGGCTACCAGCTCAGCGCCGATGGATTCGAGTACCTCAAGAACCTCGATGAAGTAACGCGCGATAAACTCGTGGGGCACGCCATACAGAGGGCAAATTCTAGCCGAGAGGCCCATTACGTCCTCGACTGCGGCTTCCTTCAAACCATCATGGAGGAAGTGAAGGTAGAGCCGGAGCTCAGAAGGCCCCCGACGGGCAAACGAGAAACTCAGCCCCTAGCAAGCGAGTACGATGCTCAGATCGAGATCCTTGAAGACCACAACGCCGAGCCCGATGGAAGCGTGGAAGGCTTCGTATCGTACTTCCGCAGCCGATACAGCCTGTTGGAGGGGATCCTGCGCAGACGGATGGATGTCAGAGACGCGGTCACGATAGGACGGGCCCTATCGCTGCCCATCAGGTCGAAATGTAAGGTCATCGGTATGGTGACCCGGAAAAACGCCAGGGGAGACCGTCTCTTCATCGAGCTGGAGGACATCGAGGACTCCATCACGGTCATGGCCTCGGAGGAGGAGGCGACGAGAAAGGGCCTGATGATCCTCGAGGACCAGGTCATCTGCGTAGACGCCATCAAGTACAGGGACGACCTCCTGATAGCGAGGGACTTCATCTGGCCCGACATCCCCATGAAGGCCCCGGGGAGGTCCGAGGAGCCCCTCTGCGCGGCCTTCCTCGCCGACACCCACGTGGGCAGCACGCACTTCATGGAGGACCTCTTCAAGAGGTTCGTTGGGTGGATGAACCTAGAGATAGGCCCCCCGGAGTCGAGGAGGCTCGCGGCCAGGGTCAAATATGTGATTGTGGCCGGCGACCTCGTCGACGGCATAGGCGTGTACCCGGACCAGATCAGCGAGCTCACCATAACCGACGTGAGGGAACAGTACGAGGCCGCGGCCGACATGCTCTCCATGCTGCCCGACTACGTGGCCATCGTCGTCATACCTGGAAATCACGACGCCGTCCGAAAGAGCCTGCCCCAGCCCCCCATCTCAAAGGAGTACGCGGAGGCCCTTCACATGGACTCACGCATCAAGATGCTGGGCAACCCGGCCCGGTTGTCGATAAACGGAGTCGAGGCCCTCGTATGCCACGGGAAGGCCCTCGACGACGTGCTTTCGCAGACGCCGGGTCTGGATTTCAGGTCCCCGATCGAGGGCATGGAGCTCCTTCTGAGGAGCAGGCACGTCGCTCCGACGTATGGCGCATCGACGCCCATAGCTCCTGAGAGAACGGACAGGCTCGTCATCGCATCGGTCCCAGACGTGTTCCACATGGGCCACATCCACATCTACGGCTCAAGGAGGTACAAGGGGGTCACCACCATCGCATCGGGCTCTTGGCAGAGCCAGACATCCTTCCAAAGGAGGATGGACCTCATGCCCACGCCCGGCATAGCGTCGATCCTAGACCTCCAGACGCATCAGGTAGCCGCTCTGGACTTCAACAGGCTCGTCAGCTGACTCCCCGGGCGATGAGCCCAGCCACCCTGACGGGCTCGGGAATCCTGCTGGCCAGAGCTGAGGAGCATAGAACCTTATCCGCCCACGCGGCCGAGCCCCCCACCACCTCAAAATAGATAGGGGGCTCCCCTTGCCTCGAGACCGTTCTGTGGACGGTGCCCAGCCTATCTATGATGGCCCAACGCCTCCTCCAATCCTCGAAGTGCTTCATGAGCGCTGACCGCATGGAGCTGCTGTCGGGCCTCTTGCCCGAGTAGACGACCACGGGGGTTCCTGTGCCTCGCATTATAGAGAGGGGATCGACGATGTTAAAACCGCCGAAGGTGATCCCTCCTAGGATTACGGCATCCGTATCAAGGCCATCGAGCATGCCCAACAGCTTCTCGGTGGCATCTAATCCATCCACCTCTATGACGGACAGGCGTATATCGTCGATCCTATCATGGTCCATAAGCACGCAGCAGAGGAGGGTCGAGGAGACCAAATCGCTAGAAAATGCATCGAAGCTCCCATCCTCGACGCCGGCGATGCGCATATCATAAAGTTACTTTTTGAAAAACGTTTTTAATATTTCTCCAACTTCCCATGTATCTCGGATTTCAGGATGAAATGGGGGTATAGGTTACGGGGGACCTCGACGGTTCCGGAGTGTATGATGATTCTCTCAATGTGCTTCAGGGCGTCCCTGTCGATATCCTTGTCGAAGACCATGTGACCGGAATTCTCAATGCTGAATACTCCGACCTCCCTCTCGAGCCCTATGACATCCTGCTTAGAAAGGTTGACATCCCCGTCGTTCCTTAACACGAACCTCTCTAAACCCGCCTCATCCGATCCGTAGCTGTTCTGACCGTTATAGGCGTTCTCCACGTAGACTTTGAGAGCGGAATTCACGACATCCGATACGCGTTTACCGTCCCTTTTTGCCATTGAGAACACCTCATGGTAGAGCTCTAGGTCAAGCCCCCGGATGGAGACGGTCTTCCTTGGCATGGGCGCCACCCGAAATTTGTATACTTGTATACATGTTTACAAGTAATCTTATAAGATTATCGCCTTGATGTTAGACCGCCAGCACGCAGGCAAATTTTGACGAGCCGAGGTATTGGGAATGCGTAAAAAGGATTTAAGTAAACGTGATATTGAAAAATCCGTATCGTTTCTCTCTGACGATGAGTGTAACTTCGGAGATTATGTAGAATTATACCGTAGGTTATTATTATTAGATGAGGGAAACAAGGTATTATCAGCCCTAAGCAAAATTAAAAAATTATTATCGTTCAATGAGAAGATATTCTCCTCTCCATCGGTTGCTGAAACTTTCATGTACTTCTGCCTAAACGGCGCGGCTACGGCGTGGGTTCTACAAAATAAGCTGAATATTCCGGAAGCAACGACGTATAGGGCAATGAAAAGGCTGAGAGCCCTGGGGATATTGGTGCCCGCCATCAAAGTATCAAAGGTCAAGAACTCCAAGGGGGGACCCAGGCCCACCGTGTGGGCTTTGAAAAATGCCTCTACGGAGGAGATATCGGCGGCTCTGAGGCTGCACTTCAGGACTATCAGCCCTAAATATAGAGTCGCCGAGGAGATCGCCCAGACGATAATGGACGAGTATTCGGACATAATGAGGCCCCAGGAAATATCATACAGAGAAATAATGATCAGAGTAAGGGAGCTTCATATACCCTTCAGAATCCCTGATATCGCCAATCTAACAGCTCAATATCTACATGAAAATGGAATAAAAGTATGGAGATAGTAAAAATAAAGAATTTGTTGTAGTTTTAAACAATGTTTAAACCAACGATTTAAATTTATAAGAACGATATTCGAGATCCATGTTTGTCCACAATGTTTTTCAATAAAGCAATCCATATAATATTTCGGCGGGCTATGATATTTTTGCCCCTCTGACACGTGATGAGGATCTTGAGTTTAGAGCCCGCCAACTCTGCAAAAAGCTCTTATCCGCATGAGCTGTTTATTCCCCTGTGTCAACATGCCTCTGGTAGAGATAAAGTGGTGGAAGGGAAGGGACAACGCAACCAAGGAGAGGGCCATCGACCTCGTAACGAAGGCCATATGCGAGGCAGCCGGATGTTCGCCCGACGCCGTCACCGTCATCATACAAGACATAGATAAGGCATCCTGGGGCAGGGGCGGGAAGCCCTCCGCGTGATGCTCTCCCCTTTTTATATCAGACAGAGAACTCCGCTCATTATGAACATTTCACGATGCCATCCCTAGACGTAATGAGGCTAACGCTCTAACAGAACGTTCTCCAGCTTCTCTATTACTTTCTCCTTCCCCATCACGGCGACGTATGGGCCGAATCTCGGCCCTCGCTCCCTCCCAATCAGAGCCCGGTAGAGTATCTTGAAAAGACGACCAGGCGGAAGTCCTCCCATCCTTGCGGAATCGAAGACGGCGCTCTGATATCCGTCTTCATTGTCCGCCCTCCGAAGGGCTGCTATGAGCGCTTCCACGGCTTTCGCCTCCCTAGCCGTGAGATCAAGCGATTGTTCGCTTGGCTCCCCAAAATCCTTCACCCAGTTTAGGGCGTATCCGATGCGGCGTTCAAGGCCGCTGTCCCCGTCTTTTAGGTACCCGTACTCCCGCAGCTTCTCCTTTATGTAGTGGGGCTCTGATCCCGTTGGCGCGACCATCGCGAGATGCGTGATAAGATTATAGGGGGTGTGTACGCTCGGTTCCTCGGGTGGCTTGAGCATCCAGCAGTAGGCGAAGAGGCCCGAGAGCTTGGCCTGCTCCGTCGCATCGCTGACCTCCGCCTTGCCGAAATAGATATCTTCAAGGTCGTCAAGCTCGTCCATGTGGGATGGGATTTCCTCGACGGAGCCGCTCTTGGCGCCGACGAACCTCTTCAGGATGAGCAGGTTCAGGGACTGGGGGGAGCCGTACCTGTACCAGACCTGGGGGGTGAATACGTTCCCGGCGGACTTGGATATCTTCTTGCCGCCGCGATCGAGGAACATCTCGTACTGGACGTGCATCGGCGGCTCGAAGCCCAGGACCTCCCTGCATATTCGGTCGTTGACCCTGACGGAGTCGGCGATATCCTTGCCGTAGGCCTCGAAGCGGATGTCCAGCGCCCGCCATCGGGCCGCGAACTCGACCTTCCAGCTCAGCTTGCCCCGTCCGGCGAGGACGTCTGCCTCCCCTTCATGGCCACATCCCTCCAGCCACCGTCCCTTAACCTCCATTCCATCACATCTGTACAATACCTTGTGCTCATCCGCCAGGTACCGGTGGGCATTTGTCGTGTAGATGCGGCCGCAGCTCTCGCAGACGGGGAAGTAGGGCAGGGCCTCGAGGTACTTCGCCTGGCCGAGCTCGTCGTCTATGATCTCTCCGACCAGGTCGGCGTTCTCCATTAGGACGAGTATCTCCTCGTCGAGTAGGCCTTCCTCGTAGACCTTTGCCCCGGACATGAAGGTGTACTCGGCGCCCGAGGTATCCAGGGCCTCTAGGAGCAGCGAGGTCATGTGAGCCCCGAAGCTGTCGTGGCAGCCGCCGAAGGGGTCGGGTATAGCCGACACGGGATAACCGAGCCACTTCGCCAGATCCCTATCCAGCCCCGCGGGGACCCTCCTCAGCCCGTCCTTGTCGTCGGAGAAGGCGATGAGCTCCGAGTCGTAGCCCTGGACCTGGACCCCTAGCGCGACGGCGTAGTTCCTCAGGGCGTCTCCCAGGCTGCCGATGTGGGGGAACCCGGAGGCTCCGAGGCCGCTCTCCGTCCTTATCAGGTCGAGGCTGCGGCCCAGAAGCCTCTCCCGGTCTATCAACTCCTTCGCGGCCTTGTCGTACCACGTGCCCAGCCCGATGATCTCCTGCATGTCGGCGTCAAAGGAGTAATGAAATGCTCGTTCAATAAAAATTGTTGCAATTGATGCCTCGGCAGGTTTAAATCGGCTCCCCTTGTATCCCATCTGAAAATGGAAGACGCCAGGGGGAGGGGACGCCCCGTGATTACGTACCTCCTTCTGTCCGCCTCAGCCCTCGTACAGCTCTACGTCTCAGCGCTGACCGTGCCCGATGTTCAGGCCCTCTATGCGAGGTACGCCCTACACCCGGTCCTGCTGTTCCAGGGGGTCGGCCTTGAGACCCTGTTCACATACATGTTCCTCCACGGCAGCTGGCTGCACTTTCTGGTTAACTCCATCGCCCTATGGGGGGCGGGCGGGATCGTGGAGAGGGATATCGGCTCCCCGTTGTACGCCGCCATCTACGTCGTATCAGGCGTCGTCGCCGGCCTCGTGCACGGCTTCATGCATATGTCCTCCGGGATTCCCGTGGTGGGCGCCTCGGGGGCCATCTTCGGCGTCATCGCTCTGCTCTTCCTTCTCATGCCGTTCAAGATCACCTTCGCCCTCATCGTCCCCCTCCCCTCGGTCATCGTGGGGGTCATGCTGAGCGCCGTGGAGTTCTCGGCCATATGGCTGTCCGATGAAGGCCTCGTGGCTCACGACGCGCATCTGGCCGGATTCGTCTTCGGGTGCATCTGCGCCTTCGCCATCGACAGGAGGAGGGCCTCAAAGGGGTTGATCGTTGCGGCGACGGTCTTCATCATACTCTACTACCTGGGAATCTACTTCGGCTTGGTCTAAAAATGGAACAGACGAGATAGCCATGCGCGCCCCGTCGCCGATGTGGAATGTTTAAACGTCATCTCGACTCGTTGATGATAGAGACGATATGAGCGGCCTCCAGGACGTGATCCGACAGCGTAAGAGAATACGGCGATTCGGAGACGAACCGGTTCCCGAGTCCAAGCTGATGCAGGTGCTGGATGCAGGCCGATGGGCGATCTCGCCGGGAGATATCCAGCCGTGGAGGATGATCATATTGAGCGACGGGGAGATCAGGGCGGAACTCATGGAGACGATGGCCGAGCACCTCAAGGGTCGCTCCACATCGGAGGAGGCGAAGGCGAAAGCTCGCTTCGGAGATGAGAGCCTGGATCTGCTCTCATCCGCTCCGATTCTCATCGTCGCGTGCATGACCAAGGACATATTCGGAGATCAGCCTGACAGGTGGGTGGGCGAGCACGCCATGAGCATCCAGAGCGTCGCAGCCGCCATCCAGAACATGCTGCTGGTGGCCCATGACGTAGGTCTAGGAGGCTGCTGGAGCCCCGCGCCCCTCTTCTATCCCACGGACTTCAGGCGTGTGCTAGGCATACCCCAGAGCGTCGAGCCCCAGGCCATCGTAGGACTTGGATACCCCGAAGAGTATGCGGAGCCCTCGAGGAGGAGGCCCTTCGAGGAAGGCATGTACCTAGATAGATGGGGACGAAAGTACTCGCTGTCATAAAAATGAATCCACCCTCGTTTCCCGCGACTAACGACCGCCAGCGCGAGGACAGCGTCTTTTTAAAAACCATATGGCTTAGCCCGCGGCTACAGGAAATCCGTGATCTTCGTCACCTTATCTGGAGGCTTCGGTGGCTTAAGGAAGAAGAATGACCCTATGACGATGAGGAGCAGGATTAGGGACTGGGTGAAGGCGGCGGCGTAGCTCCGGGTAAGATCGTATACCCACCCCACGTAGATGGGCGCGATGATGGTCGCGGGCAGGGCGATCATCACGATGGTCCCGTAGATGGTGGCGAAGGCCTTCCTGCCGAAGAACCGGCCCCGGAGAAGGGCCCGGGAGGTCCAGCCGATGCCCCCGCCGAACCCCGTAAGCACGGTGAACAGGTAGACCATCCACATGGCCCTCGCGTTGATCAGGATGAACATACCAAGGGCCTGGAGGGAGTAGCCCGCAATAACGACGTACCTCAGGCTGTTTATGGGCACCCTATCGCAGAGAAAGCCGCCGACGACCCTGCCCGGCGCGCTCATCAGGACCATGAAGCCGAGGACCGTCGCGGCCGCCAGGGGGTCTATCCCCATATCCGTCAGATGCGGGATCTGGTGGACGCCGATGCTCGCCCAGAAGAGGCTGTAGAGCACCTCGTATCCCGTCAGGATCCAGAAGGCCTTCGTCCTCATGGCCTGGCGGAGGGTGAACTCCACCTCCCCGACGCCCCTGGCGTACTCCTCCCCATCCGCTATCAACGCCGCGGCGCAGCCAACAGCGCCTCCCCCAGAAGTGACGCCGTCTGGCATGAGCCCGTAGTACTCGGGGCGATGAGGCTTCACCAAGAACCACGTGGTCGGGACGCAGATGATCCAGGTCAGGATCCCGGCCAGCAGGAACGCCGCGCGCCATCCGTACAGTATGAGGAGGAGGGTCATGAAGGGCGGCCCAAAGGTGCCCCCGAGGGAGAGGCCGACCCTCCCCAAGCCGAGGGCCTTCCCCCTCCTCCGGACGAACCAGTCCGACAGGGCCTTCTCCAGGGGGTCGATGGTGCCGAGGTTGAAGCCCATGGAAACGACGAGGCCCCAGATCAGGATGTACTGCCAGAGGCTGGTCAGGAAGAACATCAGGCACAGGCCCAGCCCGGCGATGAAGTTGCCGAGGACCGCCACCGTCCTCGGCCCGTAGCGGTCGGTGAAAACCCCGCCCCACGGCCCTTCGAGTCCGCCCTCCAGCTTGTTCAGGGAGTAGGCGGCGGAGATCTGCGCCCGGGTCCAGCCGAACTCGGCCTGCAGGGGCTTGAAGTACGCGCCGAAGCCGTAGCCCCACGTCCCCCACGACCACGCCGATATGACGGCCGTCGCCAGCACCGTCCACCAGCCGAAGAAGATGCCGCCCTTCTCCGCACCATCCGCGATGGTGCCTCCGTTGCCCCCCTCGTCTCCCAAGAATGGCCCCCCGCGGATTCCTTCGATGATTTCTAGGTGATGTGCAGGCCATCGTTATATTTATTTCGTGAAAGGAGACCCCTACGAGACTCGAGCGGGATAATAAAAGACGCCGGCATATGCGGCACGAGCATGAAGACGGGATCGTATGTGGCTTCAGGCGCTACAGATTATACGCGTGCGAAAAAACCTTCAAATTTTCAGTCCCGTCGAAGCTAATATGTAAAAACCCATCTTTGTAAGCGGGGGAGAAGGATTCTAGCGGTCTTCGTAGAGATCTCGTTTCCCCTGATGCCCGATCTCCCTCAGGCTCTTCAGGAGCCTGTGGAGCGATACGGTATTCTCAGAGGCGGTCCGGCGCTCGTCTGCATCCCGCTTTTGCATCCTGACGCCGCTTCCGGTCAGAACGAGCCACTCAGATAGGTGCTCCCGGAGCGCGTCCATGCCCGTCAGATACTCCCTTATGCTTCGGAGATCATCTTCCACCTGCTCCAGCCTCTTCTCGTGCTCCAATATCATTTGAATGATGAGGAGGTTGTCGTGACTCCCCTTCGCGTCCGTCTCGATCAAACCGAGCGCCTTTCCCCCGCTGACCTTATCGCCCACGGCGCGTTATTAAAGAGATGTGTCCTTAGGGTGAGGGTCAGACACGTGACAAAGCGGGGTAGGGATTCGGTATAAAAGGCTGGATCATCACCTTTCTCCGAGGATGTCGATATACGTTCTCCGCCTCGGACACAGGCCCGCCCGGGACAAGCGCATAACCTCACACCTCATGCTCACAGCTCGGGCCTTCGGGGCTTCGGGCGTCATCTACACCGGCATCAGGGACCCAAAGGTTGAGGAGACGGTCAGGAGGGCCTGCGCGGATTGGGGCGGGCCATTCAGCGTGGAGTACGCCGATGACTGGCGCGGCGCCATCAAGCAATGGAAGAGGCGCGGGAAGGTGATTCACCTCACCATGTACGGCCTCCCCATCCAAGAGGCAATCGCCGCCATCAGGGATGACCCCTCGGATAAGCTCCTGGCCGTGGGGGGAGCCAAGGTGCCCGGAGGGGTGTACAGCCTAGCCGACTGGAACGTGGCGGTGACGTCGCAGCCCCACTCCGAGGTGAGCGCCCTCGCCGTCTTCCTCCACGAGCTCCTCGAGGGGGCAGAGCTGGATAAGGTGTTCGAGGGGGCCAGACTCTGGGTGGTCCCCCAGGAACGAGGTAAGAGGGTCGAGGGGGCCCCGGGGACGGTTTAAAGATTTAAGTCTAGCCGTCGCCATATTATCACTAGGTCGGAGGCGAGGACCCGATGTTGTACAGCACCTTCAGCGATGAGACCCTGTTGGACGTAGCCCGGGCCATCGGCGGGGATGATGGGGCCGAGATAATCAGCATCCTCAGGGACGCCGAGGAGCTGACCGTGGAGGAGCTCTCGAACAAGACCGGCATCCAGATCAACAACGTACGCAAGCTCCTGTACAAGTTCTACAACCACAGCCTCGTCACGTCCAGGCGGTTCCGGGATAAGGAGACCGGCTGGTTCATCTTCCAGTGGAGGCTCCAGCCGGAGCTCATCGAGGCCTTCATCACCGGGATGAAGAATAAGATACTCAGGAAGCTTCAGGCCAGGCTCGAATACGAGCTCGAGCACGAGTTCTACCACTGCGGCTCGCCCAAGTGTCCGAGGGTCACCTTCGAGGAGGCGATGGAGGCCGTCTTCCACTGCCCCCTGTGCAACGAGCCGCAGAGGCCCGTCGACAACAGCGCGGCCATAGGCTTCTTGGAGAAGAAGATATCCAAGATAGAAGAGGAACTGGAAAGTTGAGCCTTCCGACGAGAGAGCAAGCCCTGAGGATGATGCGGGAGGCAGGCTGCAGCCCCTCCGTCCTGGGCCACTGCGAGAACGTGACCAGGGTCGCCATGAGAATCGCGGAGGCGTTCAGGAGGCGCGGCTTCAACGTGGACACAGCCCTCGTGGAGGCGGGGGCCCTCATGCACGACATCGGCAGGTCCAGGACCCACGGGGTCGAACACGGCGCCATCGGGGGCGGCATCGCCAGGAGCATGGGGCTCCCCGAATCCCTGGCCCGGGCCATCGAGAGGCACGTGGGGGCGGGCATCACCGCGGACGAGGCCGAGAGAATAGGCCTCGACGGGGGAGGCTACGTGCCGGAGACCTTGGAGGAGAAGATCGTGGCCTACGCCGACAAGTTGATCGAGGGGGACCGGCGGGTCGACATCGAGGTCACCGTCGAGAAGTTCGAGAGGGAGCTGGGCGGAGGCCACCCCGCCCTGGACCGGCTGCGGGCCCTCCACGACGAGGTCGTCGGCGTCATCGGGCCGGAGTTCTGAGCATCCGAGGATTCAAAATCCCCGCAGCCAACAGAAGGGGGGCCGGTCGTCTAGCCTGGTCGGGACGCTGCCCTTACGAGGCAGAGGTCGCCGGTTCAAGTCCGGCCCGGCCCACCAATTATCAATTCTATAGGTAGGAGAAGAAGAGTTCTCTTGCTTATCGTATACTCGTTTGAGTGCTTACATTGCTTTAATGAGTGCGTTCTAACAAGTCTTAGAAAGTTCGCGCGTATAGACCCTTATTAACTAAATTATTGAACTAGCCTGCTCGTGAACCATGGTATGTAGCCATATCTTTTTTTCTTGGTTTGTTTCTTGATAAGATAGAAATGGGAAAATCCGTCACAGCTGCGGTGATTGTGGCACACCCTGATGATGAAACGATCTGGGCTGGCGGTACGGTGCTCATGCATTCGGACTGGCAGTGGATGATTGTGTCGCTCTGTCGCGGAAGCGACCCGGATCGGGCGCCCAAGTTCATTCGGGCCGTCCGGCAACTAGGCGGAGTTGGAACGATCGGTGATCTCGATGATGGACTGGAACAGCTGCCTCTTTCCGAGGCTGAAGTGCAGAAAATGGTGCTCTCATTGCTGCCCGAAAAACGTTTTGATCTTGTCCTAACCCACAGCCCATATGGAGAATACACACGGCATCGACGCCATGAAGAAACCAGCAAAGCGGTTGTTGGGCTATGGGATAAAGGGCTTATTAGGGTAAGTGAGATCTGGATGTTTGCCTATGAGGATGCCGGGGTGGGTGGTAAGGAAGACCTGCCTCAAGCGATCAATACAGCACATTTGATAGTACACTTACCTGAGGATATATGGCGGAGGAAATACCGTATTATTACCGATATATATAGCTTCTCTCCTAGAACATATGAAGCTGATATCGTTATGAGGGAAGAAGCGTTCTGGCGCTTTCAATCCCCTGCTGAATTTCGAAAATGGTTAAAAACTGAAAGGAGTAAGCCATGAAAGTACTTGTTCTATACGAGTACCCACCTCCTCCTGGAGGATTGGCAACCCAAGGTGATCTGCTCTACAGGGGGCTCAAAGAAATAGGGGTAGATGCCCACGCGGTTCATTCTCAGTCTGCGCAGGAAAAAGAATGGTACTACCGCTGGTTTGCACCGGATGTAGTTGTGGGGGTGGGCTACTGGGGACAGACGCCGGATCTTGTGCTCCATCCTCAGCGTTATGGGATCCAGCCGGTGCCCTGGCTTGTGGCAGATGGTTTTTTAGCGAATTATCAGGAGATTCTTGATGCGCTACCCCTTATTTTGGTTACATCGAAATGGGTAAAAGATGTCTACATACGCGATGGTCTACATGGTGAAAATATTGAGGTTTTGCCGGTAGGTGTGGACACTGAATCATTCGTGCCACGTGACATGAGCGAACCCAAAGTGGCCTGTGTTCGTGACGCACTTGGCGTTAACCCTGGAGATCTTATGATCCTCACTGTAGGTGGAGATGCTGCCTCGAAAGGTGCACAAGAGGTGATGCAAGCTCTGGCAATTATTGATAGTAAAGCGCCGGACTGGAAATACGTGTGCAAGGTCTGGCCGCAGCCCAGGACCGTGCAGCAGAATCTCATGGATCTTCAGCTAGCTACCTCTCTGGGCATCAATAATAAGGTTATTTACTCTACAAATGTCGTTTCGCGGAATTTCATGCCGTACCTTATGAACGCATGTGACATCTACGCGGCCCCCTCACGGTTAGAGGGGTTCGGGATGTCGCAAGTTGAGGCAGGGGCCTGCGGCAAGCCGGTATTGGGTATCAACGCCATGGCTATGGTTGAGACTCTAGTCCATAGTGAAACGGCTTTTTTGGCTGGTATTGCTATGGAAGTCATGATAAAAGAGACAACCGTTGGGGAGGAGTCAGGCTGGGAGCCGGGTCACAGGGTATTCTTTCAATATCCACGCACAGTTGACTATAGGGCCAGCGTCCATGATATTGCCAACTACCTGATGGATCTTATGCAAGATGAGAAACTGCGCCGACGGATGGGGGAGGCGGGGAGGAGAAGGGTGGCAGAGAACTACGACTACCGTGTTGTAGCAAAGAAGTTCGTGCGGCTCGTTTCGGAGAAACTGGGTGTTTCATAAGATGAACGCAGAGCAATGGGCGCAAGTTGGTGAAGCCAAAAAAGCAGCGCTGGACGTGTTGCTACACAATGCTCGCGGGCCGTACCATTCGCTGCCTAGGACCGCCGGATGGGGATATCCGGAACCGTATACCCGTGACCTCTTGATTTGCGGGCTTGGCATCCTAGCCTGCAGGAACCAAAGGCTTATGAGAAATCTTCGGCGTGTTCTTCAGACGTTAGCCAAAAACCAAAGCCGTTTAGGGCAAGTTCCGGGGCTTGTTCATGACCCAGATGACCTTGGTACAAGCGATTCGACGCCACTTTTCCTTATGATCGTCGGCCTATACCGAAAGGTAACTGGAGAAGCCGACTTCCTTGAGGAAACGGTACAGAAAGCGATGACATGGATGGAATACCAAAGTCCGTCGAATCCAGTAATGGTGGCCCAAATGCCTACCAGTGACTGGCGAGACGAGCTATGGGTATTGGGGTATGGGCTATATGTCAATACCCTCGTCTATAGCTATCTTCTCCTGCATGGTAAAACGGAGAGAGCATCTAGGATTAAATGCGCGATGAATAAATTCACGATACATGGCGAAGTCCAGCATCGGTACGTCCATGAAGGGCTGGCGCTTCGTAACAAACCCTATTATGCTGTCTGGGTGTATAAAGTCCTCAGTAACGAGCGTTTTGACCTTTTAGGCAACAGCCTGGCTATACTATCCGGCCTCGCCTTCCCCTCGAGGGCCAAACGCATGGTTTCATGGATAGAGCGTGAGTGTCAGGCAATGCGTGAACAGGGCCAACTGGCGCTTGATCTTCCCCCAAATTTTTTCCCTTACATACATCCGGATGATCCAGATTGGTATCCTAGATACGATAAGTTCAATCTCCCGGGGGAATATCTCAACGGCGGAATCTGGCCTTTCGTTTGCGGTTTCTATATAGCCGCGATCGTGGCGACGGGCAGGTTTCGCTTGGCGGAAAAAAAGTTAATCGCTTTAACCAAACTGGTTCGTCCTTCACGTGAAGCTGATGTCGACTTCGGCTTCAATGAATGGTTCCGTGCCCAAGACGGTACCCCGCGAGGGCAAGACTGGCAGAGTTGGTCAGCCGCGATGTATTTATATTCTGCGATTTCGGTCGAACAAAAAAGGACTCCATTTTTTGACGAAATTCGAAATCGTTCGCGAAGCGTTATCTGAATGAAAGTGTTAGGCTCGGTATGAAGATGAACGTTGGGGGGAGCTCAGTATACGAAGAACGCATTGAATACCTACGCCGTCTCTTGCACATCGGTCGCGACTTTGGATTTGACCAAGGCTCGTGCGTGGACCGCTACTACATAGAGCAATTTCTATCGAGTCACGCAGCAGATGTCCGGGGGCATGTCCTTGAAATCGGAGATGACACCTACACGCGCAGGTTCGGGGGTAACCGGGTCACCAAAAGCGATGTATTACACAAGGTAGAGGGCAACCCTAATTCAACCATCGTTGCTGATTTGGCCTGCGCTGGCCATATCCCCGGGGGCACCTTCAACTGCATCGTCTTGACCCAGACGCTCCAGTACATCTATGATCTACGGGCGACAATTCGGACAATTTATCGTATCCTGAGGCCGGGTGGTGTGTTATTGGCAACCTTCCCCGGTATCGCCCACATCAGTCGCTATGACCTAGAGCACTGGGGCGAATACTGGCGCCTAACCACGATGTCGGCGAAGAGGCTTTTTGAGGAAGCTTTCCCATCTGAAGATGTGGAAGTGCAATCGTATGGAAATATGGTAACCGCCATTGCCTTCTTATGCGGCTTGCCTGCTGAAGGGTTCAAACAGGTTGAGTTGGACCATCATGATCCAGATTTTCAGGTGCTGGTTGCCGGGAGGGCGGTAAAGCCACGAGAGTAGGGTTGTCCACTTGTAAGCTTAACTAGAGTGAAAAAGTTGAAGCCGAAGAGTTCCACGGAGCTCAAAACGGAGCTGAGGAGAAACCTACAAGAGGGTATTTCAACAGGAGCCTCAAGGATCGAATCTGCGCTCTTGAGGCTTCAAAGTTACTCGGAGGAGTTCGGCCTCGACGTGTCGAGGCCGGAGGATCGGTTTAAATGGCTTCTTGCTTCGATGCTTTTCGCTAGGAGAATCTCCTCGGAGCTCGCAAAGAGGACCTATAATAGGTTCGAGGAGGGGGGGTTGACGACGCCGGAGAGAATCCTCGGGGCGGGCTGGGATCGGCTTGTTGAGGTCCTGGACTCTGGGGGATATGTTAGATACGATTTCTCTACCGCCTCGAACCTTATGGAAGCTGTGAATAAGCTCCTCAGGGAGTATGGCAGTCTGGAGAACATGCACACCGTATCGGACAGCCCGAGGGATCTAGAGAGCCGGTTGATGGGGCTCAAGGGCATGGGGCCCGTGGGCGTGAACATATTCCTGAGGGAGCTGAGGTGCGTCTGGGAGAAGGCTGATCCGCCTCCTTCGAAGATGGCCGAGGCGGTAAGTAAAAGGCTCGGCCTTGATCAGATACGACCCTATGAGTCGGCCTTGGTGAGGCTAAACCTTGAGTACTGCAAGAAACGGCTATGTGGAGGGTGCCCCGTAAGGGACTGTTGCAGAGAGGCAGAAATATAGTATCCTCACGTGAGATTCCAGACAACTGGTTGGATCATTTTAAAAAACAATTGAAAATTTAAGCGCGTAACCAACATCGCTATCAATTTATTCTTTCATTTATAAAGTCGGTATAGCCTGCTGCATGGTCACTTCTTCTTGCCGACCGTGCCGGCGTAGATCACGAACTGCTCCTCACCGTCGATCCCGAGCAGGCCGTTGATCTCCTCGTCGTAGAAGGCCCCGACCGCGCAGGCGCCGCAGCCTATGGCCTCCGCCGCCAGGTAGAGGTTCTGGCAGACGTGGCCCGCATCAAGGTGCATGTACCTGTACCCCCTCTCAACGTAGCGCCAGGTCGTCCGGTAGGCGACGGCGACCCAGATGAAGGCCGCGGCGCACTCCTTAATGAAACGCTGCCGGTAGCAGGCCTCCGCGACCCTGTCGGCCAGGCCTTCCTCTAGGCTGACCTCCACGAGCCTGTGGTCGACGGCTAGGAACTTGTAGAGGCCCGGGGGCAGGCCCTCGACCCTGTTCACGAGTAGGTAGGTCTCGAGGGGATGGCGGGCGCCCGCCGAGGGCACAGTCCTATGGGTCGCGCCCGCACTGCCGAACGCGTCCGCCACTCCCTTCACCCCCTGCGTGCACCAGAGGAGCCATGAGAGCTCGGCAAGGGCCAGGGGCTCCTCCGCGTAATCCCTGACGCTCCTGCGGTTCTCCATGGCCTCCCTCAGGCCGATGGGGTCCGCCTCGACCTCCTCGGGGGCGGGGAGGGCGATGGTCCTCCGCCCTTCTTCGGGGCCGAGTTCAAGCGGTGGCTGGGGGAGGCCCTTGCTCTGGTCCGACTCCTCTAGGTACTTGTACCGGGTCCTATCCATGAACTCCTTTCCGATCCCTTGCTTCAAGCTCTGATTCCTCCCATGGGAACGAGTTCCGCTTACAATACGGCGCGTGAATGAGGTATATACCCTTGGGTTTGCGCGACCTGGTAACATACATCCCAACATCGCCGGGGATGGCGTGTTCTTGTTCCCTGATGGTGGCTCGGCGCGGCTAGTTGAATGATCTAAAAACTACCCCATGTAAGAGGCTTGATATCCCTGATGTTCCTTGCATAAGATCTAAAGCGCGGCGATGATCGTTGAAATCGGTGAGGGAGATCCCGGGCCATCTAGAGGTCGTAGACAATGTGCTGCACATCGGCGGGGTCGGATGCGTCGAGCTCGCCGAGAGGTTCGGAACACCGACGTACGTGTACAACATCGACAGGGTCCTCGACAACTTCGACAGGCTGAGGGGGAGCCTGGAGAGGCACGCCGACAGGGAGGTCGCCGTATACTACGCCGTCAAGGCCAACTTCAACCCGTTCATCCTGAGGGCCTTGGCGGAACACGGCGCACACGCGGATGTCCTATCGGTAGATGAGGCGAGGTTCGCGTCGGCCTTCGGGTTCGATGTAGGCCGGATCATGTTCACCGGCACGAGCGTATCGGACAGAGCCATGAGGTACCTCCTCGACGCCGGCGCCCTCATCAACATAGACTCCTTCTCCCAGATGAGGCGGCTGGCCAGGCTCGCCCCCAGGGGGCTGGAGGTATCCATCAGATGGAATCCGGGAACGGGAGCAGGGTTCACCCCCGAGGTGATAACGGCCGGAGCGGAGTCCCACGGCAGGCCCATCAAGTTCGGCATCGAGGAGTCCCGCATCCTCGAGGCCTTCGGGGAGGCGGCGGACCTCGGGATGGACCCGATAGGCCTCCATCAGCACATCGGGTCGGGGTGGACCGGCGGCGACGTGGAGCATTTCCTCGAGACGGTGGACTCCACGCTGTCGGTGGCCGGGGAGGTGACGGAGCTGCTCGGCCGCGACCTGATGCAGGTGGACTTCGGGGGCGGATCCGGCATACCCTACGGGCCCGATCAGGAGAGGTTCCCGGTTGACGCCTATGGGCGGGGCATCTGCGACCGCGTGAGGCGTTCAGGCCTGGGCTTCGATAGGATCTGCGTCGAGTCCGGCCGCTACATCGTCGGCGACGCCGGGGTCCTGCTCACCGAGGTGAACACCGTCGAAACGAAGAACGGCAACCCGATCATCGGCGTCGACGCCGGCTTCAACGCGCTGCTCAGGCCGGCCTTCTACGGCGGCCACGACGACGAGGGCAACTTCCATGAGGCCTACCACGAGGTCGTCGTCGCCGACAGGGTGGAGGGCCGTAGAGGCATCTGCACGGTGGCCGGGCCCGTATGCGAGACGGGGGACCTACTCGCCATAAAGAGGCCGATGACGAGGCCGGAGGAGGGAGAGGTCCTGGCCATCCTGGATGCGGGGGCCTACGGCTACTCCATGTCGTCGTTCTACAACCTGCTTCCCCGGCCGGCGGAGGTCATCGTGCCCGACGCCAGGCTGGTAACGGGGAGAGAGACCTTCGAGGATCTCATCGGGAACTATACGCAGGAACCTGCCGGGTAGATGAAAGCGTTCGGACGAGCAGGCTGAAGCCCGGCAGGGCGACCGGAGCGGCCAGGAGACCGGGTGGGCGATGCTCAGAGGCATCCGGGACTGATAGGCAGATGAAGGATTGTGAGGGCATCTCAGCGAGGCGCGAAGATGATATGGTCGCCCACTTTTAGCGAGGGTGGTTCGAGGCTCTCCGCCCTCACCAGCACGTTCATGTGGTTGGGCATGTGGGTCAGGTCGAAGCCCGCGAGCTCGCCCAGAACCCGGCCGCCAATGGAAGCCTCGTCGCCGACGACCGCAACCCCTCCGAGCTTGACCTCGAAGAAGGCGATGGCCGACACCCGATCCGCCGCCCCGCCGGGGCCCGCGGCCTCCTCGTCGGTTATCATCAGCTCGTGGATCTCGTTGAGCGGCAGAGCCCTGCTCCGGGCCTGAATCAGCCTGAGGCCCCGCCTCTCGAAGGTGATGTGGAGGAGGGCCACCACCTCGCCCTCGACGGGCCGCCTGTCGCCGTAGACCTTGGGGGTTATCACGCTCGGGTCATAAGGGTACTCGTTCATAGGGCCATCCCCTCCCCCTCCAAGCTCCCGATCCAGAAGGCCGCCGCATTCCGGCCGCACGCATTAGCTTCGCCAATTCAATCTGAACATCAATGCTACGCCTTTTCAACCCTTCCACGCGGCCTATACCCTGCACTGCAACCTCGAAGCATCTACGAGCTGAAGGCATGGTCGGTCCCGCCTCATATCCCGGAAACATGATGGGCGCGGACGGAAGAGGGCCTCAGACTCCTTTTTAGTTCGATGAAACTGAAGTAATGGATGAGGGTGGGCCTCCCGAATTGCCACGAATCCCATCGAGGTCAAAGGCCGATATTCAAGCCTGCGGCATCTGCGGGGAACCAAAGGAGCTCATATCCCGCGCTCTGGGCATCTGCACTGGCTGTATAAGGGAGCGCCCCCGCGAGGCCCTCCCCTACATCAGGGAGGCCCACAGAAAGGCCAGGGCGCGACACGGCCTTCCGGCCGAACCTCCGAGGACGGACGGCGGCGTGGAGTGCGGCCTATGCTCCAACAGGTGCCTCATCGGCGAGGGGGAGAAGGGGTACTGCGGGCTGAGGTGGAACGAGGGGGGCCTCCGATCCCGGGTCGGCCCCTCCGTCGGGCTCCTCTACGCCTACCTCGACCCCCACGTCACCAACTGCAGCTCCGCCTGGTTCTGCCCCGGTGGAACGGGCGCGGGCTACCCAACGTACGCGAACCTCCCAGGGCCCGAGATTGGCTTCTACAACCTCGCCGTCTTCTTCTACGGCTGCAACTTCGACTGCCTCTTCTGCCAGAATGCGTCGCACAAGGACCTCGACGGAGGCGGGGTCGTGGAGGCAGAAGCCTTCGCCAAGCAGATCGCCGACAACCCCAGGGTCTCCTGCGTCTGCTTCTTCGGCGGCTCCCCGGAGCCCCAGCTGCCCTTCTCGGTAGGGGCGTCGAGGAGGGCCCTCCAGCTAGCGAAGGAGAGGCCGCTCAGGGTATGCTTCGAATGGAACGGATGCGGCGATCCATCCCTCGTCAGGGAGGCGGCGGAGCTGGCCCTCGAGAGCGGTGGGAACCTCAAATTCGACCTGAAATGCTTCACGCCGAGCCTCAGCCTCGCGTTGTCGGGCGTCGAGAACAAGCAGGCGTACAGGAACTTCGCAAGGATAGCCGAGGAGTACTACCCGGAACGGCCGGAGGCGCCCCTGCTCACGGCGACGACCCTCCTCGTCCCGGGCCACGTCGACGGGAACGAGGTTTCGGACATATCGAGCTTCATATCGGCCCTCGACAGGACCATCCCGTACAGCCTCCTCATCTTCCACCCCCGCCACATGATGAGCGACATGCCCGTGACGCCGCTCAGGCAGGCCGTGGAGTGCTACAGGGCGGCGCGCAGGCACCTGGAGCGCGTCCACGTGGGGAACCTCCACCTCCTCGGCATAAGGGACATGCGACATTTCATATCGGTCGCCGACGGGCTTTGAGGTTCATCACCCAGTACCATACCTCTGTACCTATGCACTGTGAATCTGATACGGTTAGAGCCTACATAATTGCTTTATTTGTTACCTTAGGAGTCTGATCAGCCGGAGGAACAGGCTTTCAAAATGTTGCGCCGAGGATGGGCCATCAAAGATGCCAAAACCCTGTACATCAGCCTGACCGTGATATTTATCACCGTTTGCGTATGCCTTCTCCCCACACCCAATGCGCTCGGCGCCGATACCATTTACGTGGAGAAACCGCTGGATCCGATCTACATCAACGGTATTGATGCAAAGCCCGGGATCATCACGGCAGATATCGACATCGGGAAGAAGCAGGACATCGTCTACACCCTTGAGAAGGGGAAGCGATACCACATATTCCTGGTCGGCGATTGGGTGGACTTCACAGACCCAAGGACCGACTACGACATCTTCACCTACGGCCCGGACGGGAAGGAGACCTGGCACACGGAGTCCGCGGGCATCCCGGAGCACGTGGCCAACGACAAGCCCCACCAGCTGTTCAAGGCGGATGCCTCCGGATCGTACAGGTTCGAGATAGTCAACGACAAGAGGGACAGCAATGGAAGCGACCCCGCCGTCTTCATGCTCATAGAGCACGTAGAGACCGACACCTGGTACACCCGGTACTTCGAGGGCAGGCGGAACGATAAGCCCGTCTTCCACACCACGTGGTGCTACGAGTTCACCACAGACGCACCCCGTGTCCGCGTGATCGTGAACGTATCGGACACCCTTGACATGTACGAGGCCAGGCTGTACCCCATGGCCAACCTCAACGCGGACATCGGCTACGATATCTGGGGCATCCCCGTGCCCTTCGGATGGCTCCTACTAGGGGGCACTGTATACAATAGCGGAACGGACATGACCTACGGCGGTTTCAACACGACCATCGAGGGCTACAGGGACCGCGAGCTCATGGCGAGCTGCGAGTACAAGGGGGAGGACATGGAGATACTGTTGGAGATGCCGGGAGCCCTGAACCAGACCATAGCCGACAACATGACCAGCATCTCCTACTACCTCGCCCTCATCGCGGAGCGCGGCCAGGGCAACGCAGAGTTCTACATTCAGACGGACTTCACCCCGCCGAACATAACCCTCGTTGATTCTCCCGAGAGGGGCTACGCCTCGGAGGAGACTAGGATCGAAGCGTCCACAAGCGGCGTGAGCGGGATAAGGCGCGTCTGGGTGAACTACACTCAAAACGACGGCAGGACCTGGGGGACGAAGGAGCTCAGACCCGCGGGAGGCATCTACACGTGCGAACTCCCGCCCTTCCCCGCGGGCGTCTACCTGAACTATATCGTCCACGCGAAAGACGAGCTGGGCAGCGTGGGGACCGTCGAAGCCGGATTCCCCGTGAAGAACAGGGTGAAACTATACTGCGAACCAGATAGACCCAGGATTAGGATGGGGGAGAGCGTGGAGGTGAGGGGCACAGCCACACCCCGCGTGGAGAACGTTCTGCTTCGGTTCAGTAACGATGATGTCGAGGAGACCATCAAGGTCGAGCCGGACGCCCTGGGCGCGTTCAGATACACGTTCAAGCCCAGCCTGATGGGAGAGTGGAGCCTCCAGGCCCTCTACAGCGGCAACGATTTGAACTCCCCAGCCTCCAGCGACCCGGCCACCTTCGTGTCGGAGAGCACCCCCACCAGCATAGTCGGCTCCCTCAGCTCCACCCAGGTGAAGCAGAACCGCCCCGTGATCCTCTCCGGAACGGTGACGCCCGGGATCCCGGGGCTGACCGTGGAGATCACCTTCGCGTCCCCTTCCTCGTATCACAGGGATGTCGTGGTGACGGACGCCTCAGGCAGCTTCGCATACAGCTTCAAGCCCCGCGAGGCAGGAGCTTGGAGCGCCCTAGCCCAGGTGATAGACAAGGAGCTCAGATACGCCCGTTCTCAGAGCGGCCTCATAGAACTTTTCGTCGCGCCCTCGAGCCCCCTGGACCGGCTGGTCGACGCGCTCACCATGATGATAACGCTGCCATACAGGTACATAACCATCGGGCTGACGGGCGTGGGCGCGACCCTGGCCGTGTTCAAGGGACGGAGCCACCTCGCTCACATCTTACCCCAGTCCATCGCCAACAGGATCTCAAATGGAAACAAGAAAAATCGAAAAGTAAAGAAGGTGCACAAATATCGTAAAAGGAAATAAGAAAAGACGCCCTTCTACACCAGTTCATCCAAGACCAGCTACAAATAGAGGCTCCTAGGGGAGATTACGCGGTTTCAACTAAGTAATTAACGATTATCTCTTAAATCCCGATCCTAGAACAAATCCCTCAGCCTCAAGTCATTTTAATGGGCCGTTAGCCGCATACAAATTTTATAAGTAAAATTGAAACTTTTTAATTGGTTTCAATGTCAAGCAAAGACAAAGAGATAATTATTACTATCGACGCCAGACGGCTGATTGCTCTATGCGCCATCGCGATTATCTGCATCGCCACGTTGTATAGTTACATCGGGGCCCTCTTCGCGTTCATAGCTCCGTCCGAGGATTTCCCGTTCGATGTGGGGGTAGCGACATTCGACACGGGCGACGTCTCGAAGACATCCTTCGCCAGGGGAGACACGGTACGGGTCAAAGCCACGGTTGAGAAGGGCACAGGTTATTATTATAATTCATATATATACTACTTTCCTTATACATACTATGCAACGACATATAAGGTAATAATAGCAATTACTGATGCTGATGGAAAGGCTGCATACTTCAGCTATGAATCTGAAACCATCGGCTATCCTGGGCAGTCTCTGGCCACGACTTTCAATGTGCCTATATCCTCGGAGGCCTCGAAGGGAACATACACGATAAAGATTATGGCTTGGACAGACTGGCTGCCCTCCGGCGTTGCGATGTCGCCCACGGCGGGCGAGGCTATGTTCACGGTCTCATGAGGTGGATGAAATGAATAGAAAGACGATGTTGAATGTGTTCGGTCTCATAGTGTGCTCAATGATGCTCAGTTGTTCATTGATTCCAATGGCGGGAGCCGCTACGCTTACGGTGCAGACCGATAAATCAT
>Ga0111229_119_pt1 | contig 49079 bp, 54 predicted proteins | sample DeeMarSWOR152_54_FD_80383 | JGI IMG/M metagenome (GOLD analysis project Ga0111229, IMG submission 80383) | Crenarchaeota group-15 archaeon DG-45 | reverse complement strand
TGCTCGGGATGGTCAGCCGTCTGCTCGGCTGGCTCATCGCGAACGTCTCCTATGGATACCGGGAGGTCCCCCGATACCCGGAGGAGACCCTCGCGGAGGGGCTGGGGGACTGCGACGACCAGGCCATCCTGCTGGTGGCGATGTGCCGCTCCCTCGGCATCCCCGCCATCCTCCAGGTGGGGGTGATCTTCAACGAGGGCATAAGGAGCGAGCGCTCCGCCTGGGGCGGCCACCTGCGCGTGGAGCAGCGGGGCGTGGGGTGGCACGGGTGGGCCCTGGTCTACATGCCGCCCTGGGGCTGGCTCCCCGTCGACATGACCCTGGTGGCGTCCCGGGACCCCCTCTCCAGGATCGCGGAGGACCCCGAGCGCCAGCGCAACGTAGTCGCGTGCTTCAACGTCTCGAGGCAGGAGTACGTCGGCGACAGCATCCTCTCCCGCGCGCGGCTGATGTCGAGCGAGCTGCACGTCACGGTGTCGGACGCCCTGATCTCGAGCGCGGCGATAGAGGAGGAGCCCCGCGTTGGGGCGAAGACGGCCCCAGACACCGTTTTGATCATCGCGGCGGGCTCCATCGTGCTGGTCGCCGTGATCCTGATCGGAAGGCGCTGGGCGCGAGGCGTGGAAGAGGGCATGCTTTAACATCCAGCGCGGCGACTATCCCCTCAGGGGTATGCCCGATGCGCATTCCCGAGATGATCAGGGAGAGGAGGAGCGTCAGGGCCTTCACCGGCCGGGACGTATCCGAGGAGGATGTGGAGCTGCTGGTTGAAGCTGCCTGCTGGGCGCCCAGCGCCGGCAACCGCCAGCCCTGGGAGTTCGTCGTCGTCCGGGACGAGGAGGTTAAGCGCGGGCTCGTGGAGGCGGCCGGCGGCCAGTCCTTCATCGCCGAGGCGCCCGTCGTCTTCGTCGTGTGTGCCGACCCCGGACGCTCGGCATCCAGATACGGGAGGCGGGGAGCCGACCTCTACTGCCTGCAGGACACCGCCGCGGCCGTCCAGAACCTGCTGCTGACCGCGGCCGCCAACGGCCTCGGGGGCTGCTGGGTCGGGGCCTTCGACGAGGGCAAGGCGGCGGAGGCCGTGGGCGTGCCGAGGGGGTTGAGGCCGGTCGCCATCGTGCCCGTGGGCTACCCGGCGGAGAGGCCTCCGCCAACGCCGAGGAGGCGGTCCTCGGAGGTCATCCACCGGGAGAGGTTCTAGCCGTTAGGTGACCTTGGCGCCGTTGGGTATCTCCCTGTCGACGGTGAGGAGGGCGAGCCGGTCGCCGGCCTCGGCCGCCAGGAGCATGCCGTTGGATACCTGGCCGAAGATGCGGGCGGGCTTGAGGTTGGTGAGGACGGCGATGGCCTTCCCCCTCAGCTCCTCCTCCGTGTAGAGGCCGACGAGGCCCGTGACGATCTGCCGCATCTCGCCGCCCATGTCCACCTGCATCCTGTAGAGGTTCCGGGACCCGGGGACCCGCTCCACCTCGGCCACGGTCCCGATCCTGATCTCGAGCCTCTTGAAGTCCCCCATGGATACCTCATCGCTCATATCCGGGCACCCTGCAACAATACCCGCTCTCGGCTTATTAAGATATCAACCGCCCCGGAGGAACCGGGCGGCGATGAGGGCGTACATCTCCGAGACCGGCTGCAGCCAGGCCAGGGGCACGTGCTCGTTGGGCTGGTGGGCGCCCCCGCGCCCGGGCCCCAGGTGGAGGCAGGGTATGCCCGCCTCCCCGGCGAAGACGTTGGCATCGGTGATGCCCGACGCGTACTCGTATAAGGGGTCGACGCCCCGCACATCCCTGTAGACCTCGTGGAAGACCCGGATGATGGGCTCATCCCTCCTCAGGACGAAGGGCGCGTAGCGGGGAGGCCTGGTGCCCACCTCCACCTCCGCCTCAAGGCCCAGGGAGGCCACAAGCTCCTCCATCCCCTCCACGGCGCCCTCGACGGACTCGCCCGGCACGAGCAGCCGGTTCACCTCAAAGCGGCAGCGGTCGGGGACGACGACGGAGTAGACCTCGTACCCGCCCTCGATCTTCAGGGTGCAGAGGCTCCCCCGGCCGAACCGGGGGTCGGTCCTCATCCTGAGCCCGTCGAGGGAGGCGATGATCCGGGCCGCCTCCTCGATGGCGTTGACGCCCAGGTGGGGCCTGAATCCGTGGGCGGCCCTGCCCCTCACCGCGACGTCGTACAGGATCTTCCCCGTGATGCCGAGGGGGATGGGCTTGCTCTCGTCGCCGGGGTAGGGCTCGCAGATGACGATGGCGTCGCACTCGGCGTACCCCGTCCCCAGGAGGGCCCTCGCCCCCTTCGAGTGTGCCTCCTCGTCGACGACGCCGGAGAACAGGAGCTCCCCGCCGAAATCGAGGCCCGAGTCGGCGATGGCCCTGAGGGCCGTCAGCGCACAGGCGAGGCCCGCCTTCATGTCGCAGGAGCCTAGGCCATGCATACGCCCGTCACTGACCACGGGCGTGAAGGGGTCCGTCTCCCACCCCTCGCAGACGGGGACGGTGTCGGTGTGGCCGTTGAACATGAGCCGCAGGCCCCGGCCCTCCCCCTCCAAACGCCCGTAGACGTTCGACCTCCCCGGCTCCACCTCGTCCATCTCGCACCTGAGGCCGATGGCCTCAAGCTCCCGGCGGAGGTACTCGGCGAGCTCGGCCTCCTCGCCCACCACCGACCGTATGCGGATCATCTCCTCCAGCCGCCGGGTTGTATAGGCGTCGTCCAGTTGAGCGATCAGCTCCTCGAACATCCATGCGCCTCCTTCAAGCGTTTCAGACGGGCCCCGCCGGGTCTACTGGGATATGGTCTTGAGCTGGGCATTGTACATGTCGGCGATCTCGTCGACCTGGGTCGCGTCCTCCGGCGCCTTGTCCTCCCTCCACCGGCCGGTGAACCGGGGGAACCTGATGGCGAGGCCCGACGCCTCCCTGAACCTGCCGAAGGCACAGGTGTGGATGGGGCTGAGGGTTATCTCGTCCCCGAGCACCTCGATGACGAGGCCGGGGCTGAGCCAGACGTCCGCCTCCATGAGGGCGTCGACCCGGGGATGCCGCCCCTCCCGCCTGTACCCCTCCAGCATCCCGGGGAGCCTCGCTAGGTCCTCGTCGGTGAAGCCCGAGCCGACCTTGCAGACGGTCCTGAAGACATCCTCCTCGGGGTCGTAGGCGGCCGCCAGCAGCGCCCCGTAGCTCCCGGCCCGCCTCCCCCGGCCGTGGAGGGCCCCCACCGCGACGAGGTCGACGGGCTCCACCATCTTGCTCTGGTAGCTCCTCTTCAGCTTGACCCAGAGCCAGGAGCGGGCGCCGGCCCGGTATATGGACTCGTCGGCCGTGGACTTGACGACGAGCCCCTCGCACCCGTCGGCCACGGCCTCCTCGAAGAACCCCTCCAGCTCCTCCGGGGCGGGGGTCTCCCGGGCCCTGACGAGCCTGAGCCTGTCCGCCTCCTCGACGATCTCCCTGAGGCGCCCCCGCCGCTCCGGGTAGGGATGGAGGGTGAGGTCGTCGCCGTCGGCGTAGAGGCACTCGAACAGGTGGACGGCCACGGGGAACTTCTCCATCATCTCCCTGATCCGGTACTTCCGGCGGCGCTGCATCAGCGTCTGGAAGGGCCTCATCTCGTCGGTCTCCGGGTCGATGGCCACCGCCTCCCCCTCGATGATGGCCTCCCCGGCCTTGACGTGGGCGCGGGCCATCTCCACGGCGTCCGGGTACATGTGGGTGATGTTCTCAAGGCGGCGGGAGAAGATCTGGATGCCGCCGCCCTCCTTGTGGATCTGGAAGCGCTCGCCGTCGAGCTTGTACTCCGCCGAGCAGAGGCCCCCCAGCTTGTCGACGATCTCCTCCGGGGTGGAGAGGCGCTGGGCCAGCATCATCCTGATGGGCTTGCCGACGACGACGCTCGCCTCCGAGACGGCCTCCAGCCCCGACTCCGCGAGGGTCCTGGCGACGTGGCCGAGGTCGCTGGTGATGTTATAGGCCCTCTCTAGGATGTCCCGGTTCTCGGCCGAGTCGGTGAAGGCCTGGGCCAGCGCGTCGAGGATGGTCATGTCGCCGACCCCCAGCCTCAGGGTCCCCACAACCGTCCTGGCGAGGTACCGGGACTCCAGGGGCGAGGCGTCGGCCATGAGGCTGACCAGCCTCTCCATCTTCCTGCCGGCGCTCCCCTTCCCCGACTCCCTCGCCATCTTGTCGAGGGCGCCGTAGATGTCGGAGACGGTCAGCCGCCTCCCTCCAAGCCTCCCGAGGCGCTTCCCCTTCAGGGCCCTCTCCGCCGCGAAGCCTACGTCCCCCGTCTCCGCCATCAGCGCCTCCACCTCCTCCCGCCCCAGGCCCGTGGCCCTCGAGATCGTCTCGATGGCCATCTTCTCGGCGATGCCGATCTCGGGCTCCCCCTTCCAGTCGGGGTGGATCTTCCCCTGGGTCAGGTAGATGACCTTCTCCAGCTCCTCCGGCTCCGCGCTCCTCAGCAGGTCCGCTAGGATGTCCGTCATCTCCAGCCGCTTCGAGGTGGCCTCGAGTCTCTCGTAGGTCTCGACGAGGGTGGCGTAGAGCATTCCGGATCAGGGTGATGTTTTGGGTCCGAGCGTATAAAACTATTCCAAAAGGGGCTCAGACCGTGTACCTATACGCGCTCCTCTCGCCGATGCTCTCGAACTCCCTGAGGGCGTCGATGAGGCAGTAGCTTCCGGCCCTCCTCTCGATGACGTCGAAGACGTATTCGACGCCCCTCTGGCGCTCGATGCGGGTGAGCAGGTTCGGCGGGAAGAAGTCCTTGTTGAGCCCCGCCCATATGTAGTCGAGCTTGGGGAGCCGCCGGTGCCTGAGGGCAACGTAGGACCGGTAGTGGGTGACCATGTCCACGTACTGGTTGGCCCACAGCTCCGCCAGCTCCTCCCAACTGCGGATGCTGTCCCCGCCGCCCTCCGCCTCTATGATGAACATCCCACTCTCCAGTTTGTCCCCGTGCTCCCTCAGGATGTGCCCCCGCGTCTCCCGGAGAAGCCTGTCGCCGCCGGTGTGGTCGTCGGCGTGGATCACCTCGTGGGTCGCGCAGTACCTGGCGAGGGCCTCCGGGAACTCGGGTATGCTGAGGGGCCAGTCGCAGAAGGGGAGGCTGCTGTCGAGGATGATGGTCGACGGGGGCTCGAAGGCCCCGTGGTCCATGTCGTAGGGTCCGCCCCTGTCGGCGATGAAGGGCTCCGCCCTGAACTCGCCCCCCCGAAGCCTCTCGCGCGTCTCCTCGAGATGGGGGCATATGGGCAGCTGGAGCTTGCTCTGGGCGTCCGCGATCACATCGAGGGCCTCGAAGACGAGGCCGCGCACGTCGCTGGGGGTTAGCTCCCTGCGCCCCGTCAACCTATTTCACATTGCTGGACGGGGCCGGGAGATTTAAGGGCAGTGGTGTAACCGGATACTACAACTAAGAGGACGTCACGTATATCCCGAGGAGCGTGACGAGGCCCCCCGCGAGCACCAGGGGCGCCGGCGCCTCCCCGAGGACGAGGTAGGCGAGGAGGGTCGCGCCCACGGGCTCCCCCAGGAGGCTGATGGAGACCACGGGCGCCTCCACATACCTGAGGGCCCAGTTGTAGACGGTGTGGCCGAAGATCATGGGCACCACCGCCAGGGCCAGGAAGAGCAGGTACTCCCTTGGCGGGTACGGGGCCAGCGGCGCCCCCGCCACCACGCAGCCGGCCACCAGCGCCGCCGCCGACGCCCCGTAGACCGGCGTCACGTAGGAGACTAGGTCGAGGCGCTGCCGGAGCCTACGGCCGCTGAGGATGTACACGCCTAGCATCAGCGCCCCGACGAGGGCCAGGGCGTCGCCGTAGAGATTCGCCTCGCCCACGCCGAGGTCCCCGACGGCGATGACGGCTGCGCCGGCGAAGGCGACGGCGATCCCCATGAGCCGGCGCCTCGTTATGCGCTCGCCGAGGAGGAAGTGGGAGGCGACGGCGACGAAGACCGGGTCGGCGTGGACGAAGATGACGGAGCTCGCCACCGATGTGAAGCTGAGGCTGCTGATCCAGGAGGCGAAGTGGACGGCCAGGACGACGCCCACGGCCGCAAGGGTGAGGGCCCCGCGGCGGCCGGCTCCCCTCAGCTGCTCGACGCCTCCGCCGTGGATGAAGAAGGGGAGGAGGATCAGGGTGGCGAAGACCAGGCGGTACGCCGCTATCACCAGGGGGCCGGCGGCGCTCATCCTGATGAGGATGGAGGCCGTGGAGACGGCGGCGATGCTCACGACGATGGCCGCGGAGGGGGGGAACCTAGGCTCCTCGCTCACCTCGAATCACAGAAGGATACCTGCTACGGGTATAAAACCGTGTCACGGCGGTGAGGCTAGTCCGCCCCCTTCAGGGCGAGATCGAAGAGAGCGTCCACGTCCATCTCCAGGGCCGCCACGGGCATCTCCAGGCCCCACCGCTCCAGGGCCTCGGGCCTCAGCTCCCCTGCCCAGCATAGGGGCCTCCCGTCGACGCCGGCGACGAGCTTCCTCCCCTCGGTGAAGCAGGGCGGGCCCCCGGCCTCCGTCTCCACCTCGGTCAGGCCCAGGTTGTCGAGGATGCAGTTCATGACGGCCTTGGCCTCGGAGAAGTTGGCCCTCCCGTGGCAGAGGGCGACGGCGAGGCGCCTGGCCGTCCTCGCCCCCGTCTCCTCGTGCTCGTCCAAGAGGACGACGTCGTCGACCTCGAAGAGGCTCTGGGGGTAGGGGTGGTGCTTGTTGAGGCTGAGGACCTCCATGAGGCTGGGGAGGAGCCTGTTCCTGAGGACGGTGTACTCATTCGTCTTCGGGTTCTCCGTCTCCGCCACGGGCTCGTCGGGGAGGCACATCCTCTCGAAGAGGTTCCCCTCGTTGGTCATCATGAAGGTCATGACCTCCTGGAGGCCCAGGCCCACGAGGAAGTTCCTGAGGCCCCTGCTGAAGACCTCGATGGGGTTCTCGCCGGCGGCCTGCGTGGCGATCTTGGGGATGGTCGGGACGAACCTGTCGTAGCCGTGGGCGATGGCCACATCCTCCACCAGGTCGATGGGGTGCATGACGTCCGTCCTGTAGCTCGGGACGTTCACGGTCAGGGTCTCGCCTGGGAGGGCCCCGTGCCCCATCATCTCGAGGTATCTGGCCGTATCCTCCGGCCTCAGCTCCACCCCGAGGTTCTTCACGACGTAGCTGTTGTCGAGCTTCATCGCGTGGGGGGAGAGGTCCGGCGTCGTGACGCCCCCGTCGGGGTAGTGGTTCCTGACGGAGAATATCTCGGCGCCCCTGTCGGCGAAGGTGGTGACGATGATGTTGAGGGCCTCGGTTATCGCCTTCATGTCCGTGCCCGTGACGTCGATGAAGATGTCCCTCGTGGCCTCGTCGATGCGGGTGTACTCGCCGTTGATGATGGGGGGCATGCTGAGGACCATCCCCTTGGCGTCCAGGATCATCGGGTACTCCTCGAAGCCCTCGACGATCCAGCCGTAATCCCTGCCCGTGTGCAGCTCGGCGAGAATCTGCGTGAGGCTCATCTCGAAGCGCTCCCCGAGGGGCCTGAACCTGAACCCCGGGGGCTTCGTGGTGTAGGCGACCGGGAACTCAATGGGCTCGAGGTTGTGGAGGCCGATGGCGACCTTCCGCCTCCTCCGCCCGTGGGTGACGTGGAGCTTCTCCTGCATCTGTATTATGCTGCGGATGAGGGCGTCGTCGAACTCTATGCTCTTCACCGCCGCCGTGACGAAGTAGGGCCTGACGCCCTCGACCTTCCTGTCGACGTGCACGGCGTAGTCGGAGTCCCTGACCCGGTACTCGACGAGGCCCGTCCTGCGCCCCGTGAAGGAGGCGTACGCCCTCGCGAGGCCCTCGATGGAGAGGAGGTCGGGCCTGTTGGGGAAGACCTCGAGCTGGAACCCCTCCTCCGTCACCCCCTTCCACTCGGTCCCCATCATGGGGAGCCTATCCGAGAGCTCATCGACGGTGACCTCCACGCCCAGCAGCTCGCGCAGGTCCGCGAGCCTCACCTCGATTACCGGCATCTCCCCTCACCTCATCCAGAGCCTGGCCTTCCTGAGGAAGCCGATGTCGTTGCCGTAGAGCTCCCTGATGGTGTTTATCCCGTAGCTCTGCATGACGAGCCTGTCGAACCCCGGGCCCCACGCGAGGACGGGCACCTCCCTCCCGAAGAGGGGCTTCACCACCTCGGGGCGGAACATGCCGGCGCCGAAGAGCTCCATCCACGCCCCCTTCTCCTCGACCCAGACCTCCGCCTCCATGCTCATCTCGGTGTAGGGGAAGTAGCCGGGGCGGAACCTGAAGCGCCTGGCCCCCAGCCCCTCGATGTACGCCTTCAGGTATCCCTGCATGTCCCTGAAGGTCACCCCGTCGCCGATCACGATGCCGTCGGTCTGGTAGAACTCCATCAGGTGGTTCCAGTCGATGGTCTCGTTCCGGAAGACCCGGCCCACGGAGAAGAACTTGGCGGGCAGGTCCTCCTCCCCCAGCCGCGCTATGGCGTTGACGGAGAGGCTGGTGGTGTGGGTCCGGAGGCAGCATCGGCGGGCGAGCTCGGGGTCCCAGTCATACTGCCACCCCGTGGAGCCGGTCGTCCACCCGTTCTCGTGGGTCTCCCTCACCCGGCGGACCAGCTCGGGGTCGGGGAGGCGGCCGCTGCGGGGCCTCTTCATGTAGAAGGTGTCGGCCAGGTCCCGGGCGGGGTGGTCCTGTGGCTGGAAGAGGGCGTCGAAGTTCCAGAAGGCGAGCTCCAGGAGCGGCCCCGTCATCTCCCTGAAGCCCAGCTCCACCCAGAAGCGGCGGATGTAGTCGATGACCTGGCTGATGAAGTGCCTCTTCCCGGGGTAGAGGGTGGGGACGGGGAGGGCCACGTCGTACCTCTGGAAGAATGCGTCCCGCCACCCGCCGCTCCGCATCAGCTCCGGCGTGAGCTGGGTGACGACCCGTGCCGACTGCGCGGATTCCAGGTGCGGCACGACGGTCTGGCCGAACTCGGTGAGCTCCACCCGCCTCTCCACCGTCTCCGACCTGCTGAGGAGCCCGCGCTTCACCATGAGGCCGACCCGCCGGGCCGACGCCTCGTCGAGCTGGTCCTCGCCGAGGGGCGACTCGCTGATCTTGTGTAGGAGCCGCTCGTCGAGGGTCTCCCTGGCCAGGGCCTGGAGCCCCCGGTCCGTCGGCTCCAGATGGCCATCTCTGATGGTCGCCCAATCGTTTCTCCTGATCCAGACCAGGGCGATGTCGAGGGGCCGGAAGGCCTCCCTCAGGCTTCCGATCTCCCGCTCCCCCTTCTGCACGAGCCTTAGCAGCCGCTTCTCCGGGAGCCCCTCCGCCTCGTATGCCCGGCCCTCCTCGGTGAGGCTGAAGGCGCGCGAGGCCTCCTCCTCCACGGAGACGACGCCCTTCGTCTCCGCCCACGCGCAGGCCTTCTCGACGGCGTCCCTGCCCAGCCCCGTCGCCGAGGCCAGCTCCTCCGTCGTGGCCGGCCCCCGTCGCTTGAGGGCGAGGAGGACCGCCCTCTCGTTCTCGTGAAGGCTCGAGGCCACCGTCTCGGGGTTCACGGGTCCCACCACACACAATATGGGGCGGGGGCTTGGTTTAAAAAGGGTTCACATGTAGTCGGTGAGCTTCCGCTGGGTGAGCGTGTGTCTGAGGAGGGACCCGGCGTCGAGCCAGTGCTCCAGGCCGATGCTGAGCCGGCCCATCACCCTGCCGAGGGCCTCCTCCAGGGTGTCGTACCGCTGGGGGGGCTGCCGCATGGCGTTGCGGACGTTCTCCCTCACCTGCCAGACGCCCACGGGCATGATGTAGTCGGGGTAGGCCTCCCGGAGGATGAAGACCCGGGCCTGACGCTTCACCCTGTCGAGGTGCTCCTGGACGGCCAGCCTCCCAGCGTAGTAGCATCCGCCCATGGAGGCGTACCTCCACCGGCCGCCGTGGCCCTCCCAGTCGGTGACGATGGCGACGTGGTCGGCGGAGGGGTTCCACAGGGTCTGGGGGTACCAAGCCTCGTAGGCCTCGTAGCTCCAGGCGTCGGGGACGAGGAGGACCTCGAACCGGTTCCCCAGGTAGTCCGACTCGTAGACCTCGCACTGGTTGACCTGGGGGTAGCCCCTCACCCTCTCCGCCAGCTCCTTCGAGATGATGTCGTCGACGGCCGTGATGCTCCACCGGGTGGGGACCAGCCTCCTGTTCCCCCCGACGCCGAAGCTGCCGAGGCTGAAGGCCCGCTGGATGCGGTTGACGGAGACGCCCCCCTCGTACAGCATCCTCGCCGCCTCGGCGGCCCTCAGGTCGGTGTCGTAGTGGGCCTTCTCCATGTGCCGGTCCCACCTGACGTAGCCGATGTCGACGCCCTCCAGCGGCGCGGTCGGCCCCGACGGCTGGACGTCGCCGTCCACGTAGAACCGCCTGCTGGGGCGCCTCTTCAGCCTCATCTCCGTCTCCACGTGGTGTTCGGCCAGGGCCAGCTCCCTCGTCCTCTCCAGGACCCTCCCGGCCCCGTCGGGCCTCCTCACGTGGGCCCGGTACATGCCCCGGACGAGCTTGGAGCGGAAGTCGATGATCTCCTCCATGGTCCTCCCCATCCAGCGCTCGGGCTCGTCGAGCATGGTCGTGTCCCCGTGGATTGGCGGGGTCATGGGCCCCACGTTCACGTACGGATATCCGAAGCGGCCGACGAAGACGCTGGGAGGCGAGGACCCGTCCACCGACGTGCCGTCGACGCTCCGCCAGATCCCGAGCTGGGAGGTGAGGCGGGCGATGACGGGGCACCGGGTCTTGCCGCAGAGGAGCTTCGACCCCTTGCATACGGCGCAGAGGCCCCCGGAGGGCGCCCTAAGCCTGAGCTCCCCCGCCGTGTGGTCGAGGCCAAGCCCGAGCTCGAGGTCGGAGCCGGCGAGCTCCCTGAGCCAGACGTTCCTCGGCTTCTTCACCCGCTTCGCGATCCGCTTGGGCAAACCAAGAGACGTGTGACCCGTGAGATTAAATAGGTTATGCCCGCCGCTCGCCCAGGCTCGGGGAGATTACCGGGGGCCTCAGGCCCGCATGAAAACGGGCCTCCCGGGGGTTAGACGAAGGAAAAGAGACCGCTTTCTCTCGCGTCCTCTGAGCCACGCCTCTTAAATAAATCACGGATTCATCTCTGTGAGATTCGGCTTGATCGTTGAGATCCTATCCCTGCTCACCGCGCTCTGTTATTCCTTCTCCTCGGTGTTCATCTTGAAGGGCATGAGGGGGTCGAACCCGCACAGCGCCCTGCTCCTCAGCACATCCGTCCAGGTCGCCCTCCTGACCATCTTCCTCCTCGCGGACCTCCCCGAGGTGGACTGGCTCGCCGTGATGCTCTTCGCCCTATCGGGCATCTTCGCCTCCGGGCTGGGGCGGCTCTTCAACTTCATCGCCATCGAGCGCCTCGGCGTCGCCACGAGCTCCGCCCTCGGAGGCTCGTATCCCCTCTTCTCGACCATCATCGCCATCATGTTTCTGAGGGAGGGCGTCGCCATCCTGACCTTCGCGGGCGTGGCCCTCGTGGTCTCAGGGGTCTTTCTCGTAAGCGGCGGGCGCGGGGAGTTCGTCAGAGGCAGGGCCCTGCTCATCCCCATCCTCTCCGCCTTCTTCTACGGGCTCTCTGACGTGGTCCGGAAGATGGGCTTGAACGTGCTCTCGGAGTCGCTCCTCGGGGCCCAGGTGGGCGCGACGGCGGGCATGCTCAGCTTCCTGCTCTACCTCGTCCTGACGGGGAGCTTGGGGGAGATCAGGGTCAGCAGGGTCAGCTTCGCATATTTCTCGGCTACGGGCGTCATCGTGAGCGTGGGCTGGATATTCACCTTCATGGCCATGCAGATCGGAACCGTCTCCATCGTCAGCACCCTCACGGGCACGACCCCCCTCTTCAGCGTCCTCCTCAGCTGGCTGATGCTCAGGGGGCAGGAGGACCTCGGAAAAAGGGTGATACTGGGGAGCATGGTCATAGTAACGGGGATAAGCCTCGTGACCCTATTCTAGGCCTCCGGTCGGCGCTGAAAACGAAACGCTGATCATCCTGTGGCCGCGATGCTCGTCGATGCACATTGAAGCCCGTCAGGATGGAGATTAAATCCCGCGGCCACATGTACCTGAATGAGGACGGGAGACGCGGCGGGGCAGAGACGACGGAGAGAGAATGATCACGATGAATAGGGTGAGGAGGGCGAAGGCCGAGGATGTTCAAGGCCTCGTGGAATGCCAAGCCCAGGTTCTGGAGAGCCTGAGGGGGATGCTGCCGGCCCGGTTCATCGAAGCCGAGCTCGACTGGCTCCGCGCCCCAGATAGGGAAGACGATATCGTAGAGGCCATCGAGGCGGGGAGCATGATCGCCCTCGTCGCCGAGGAGGCGGGGTCGATCGTCGGCTTCGCACAGGGCAAGGTGGACAGGGGCGGGACAAGCTGGCTGGCGTACTTGGGCGTGGCCCCCGCCTTCAGGAGAAGGTCTGTGGCCAGGGAGCTGGTCGAGGGCTTCATCGCCGAGTCCCGAGCACGGGGCGCCCGCAGGGTCAACCTGTACGCCGCGCAGGAACTGGAGCCCGCCATAAGGCTCTACGCCGATATGGGCTTTGGAACGGATGGCAGGATTCGGCGCAGCAGGCACGGAGTCGATCTGAGGGTATACAGCAAGACCCTTGATCATGATGCGGCGTGACGCGGCTCGCATGCTCCAGAACGAAGAGTTTATAGGGAGCCCCCAAGTCTTGTAGGAGACTCTGCACGCGAAATCCTGAGAGGCGCGGGCATTGCAGCGGTGTGGCATTGCACTGGTAATTTTCCCCGCCCGACCCGTAACTGCGTAAAAGCGGGTCAACCTCTCCAAGCGTGCAGAGTTACTATAGATAGATGCAACCTGTGTATAATATTATCGACGCTGCTTTTAAGGCCCCAATAATTCACGATCTAGCCCGGCCTGATTGGGAACAGGGGCCTCCTTGGAATAGCGCAGATGGTTATTTTAGCCGCGCCCTCTAAAAGGCCTCGAAGAGGTCCCGGTCGGAAGCCGCTATGAGCTCGTCCATCAGTTCCTCGACCGTCCCCTCCCCCTCCCCGGCCAGCGCCCTCTCGATCTCGTCGAAAACCTCCTGCCGGAGGATGATGTCGACCCTTCGCCCCTCCTTTGTGAACCGGGCCGCGACGCCCTCCCCATCCTCGACCTCGATGTTGTGCTTCCCCATGGTGCAGCCCGTCGAGCTCTGGATCCCGTCGATGACGCACGAGTCCGGCGGCCGCCAGCGGAGGGAGACGCGGCATCGGAGGTCGAACCAGCCGCGGGCGTCGAGCCTTCTCAGGGCCGCCAGCCCCATCCTGAGGCCCACCACCATGTACGGTCCGCCGTGTCCGTGGAACTCCGTCGCTCGGTCGAGGAGCTCCTCGGACCACGCCCTCTGCTTCGGCGTATCCACCTTCATCAATGCGAATCCCATTGCGGAGCTGAACCTAGATAATATCTTCTATAGAATAGTTTTTGGATCGGGATGCGATCAAAAAGAACTTTAATCATCGTCGATCGGCTTCGGGTAAAAGCCGGCTCTTCTAATTGAATGGACCAGTACCTCGGCGAGGGTCGATGAGATAACAGCTTCAACGGTCATTTTGATCAAAATCGAGGTTACCACGCCCAGGGCCACGTTTCGAGGCATCAACCGGAACGAGACGAACCAGATGTAATCGGTGATGAGCACATACACGGACTGTATACACCATGCGAGGATCGAAGAAAGGAACGGTCTAAGCTTGAGGCGTTTGGCAAAGAACCCAGTGGAAAATCCGAGGATGCCCAGCCCTATCGGGATGAAGGGTATGCTGACGGCGACGCTCATGTATATCCCGCCTATGGCGCCCGTTAGAAATCCGACCAGGGGGCCTGCGATGCACCCGCTGAGAAAAATGGGCAACTGGGTGAAGTGGATCCTGGAAGCGAACGGCCCGAAGACGATGGGGATGGAGAAGGGTTCCACCGACAGGATGCTTGACAGAGCGGCCATCAAAGCGGCGAGCGTTAACATCCTTGTCCTGCTCATTTTGAGACCGGGTCGAGCCATCAAACCACCGATAATGTGTTATCTTTTCTTGCAAACGTAACACGATTTATAAAAGGCTTTTCCCATGCCGCGCTAAATATTAGCGGTGGTCGTTTGTCCCAGCGTCGAAAGGTCACGAGGTTCAGCGTATCCCTCCCGCCGTCCCTCGTCGAGGAGTTCGACGAGACGTGGCGGGGCATGCGGTACGACAACAGGTCGAAGGCCGTCCACGACGCCGTCCGGGGCTTCATCACCGATGTCCAGTGGATGAGGCGGGAGTCGGGCTCCGTGGTCGGCGTCGTCCTCGTCCTCCGCTACCTCGACAGGCCCGGCGTGACGGAGGAGATCGCCGCGGTCCGGCACGGGTTCAGGGGGGTCATATCCTCCGTCCAGCAGCGCTACGTCGAGGAGAACAAGGTGCTCGAGGTCGTCGGCGTGGAGGGGGACGCGGGGGAGATCAAGCGGCTGACCCAGGAGCTCATGGCCCTGAAGGGCGTCAAGCAGGTGAAGGCGTCCATCATATCCCCTTGAACCGGAAGCATTCGAGACGAGAGAGCGCGACCCTCACCATTCCGACTTGACGTCTGCCCTCAAAATCGACTTCGATGACATCCTTTGAAGCTCCACTGGTTGTCATCGACCGTTCCATGGTCGCTCGGGCCGACCTCGCCGGGTTAACGAACACATTGGCCCGATGGCTGTAGAGCTTACTCTTGGAGCTTCCTCCTGAGCTCCTCATGCTCCTCTCGGGAGATCTCACCCTCTGCGTAGCGCCTCCTCGCGATCTCCAGGGGGTCCTCCCTTCGAGTCCGGTATCCCCTGGGAGCGTAGAAGGCCTGGTAGATGGCAAAGCCGATGAGGACGAGGGCCAGCAGGGAGAGGAACATCCCCCAGCCCATGCCCCAGGTCCCCCAGCCCCACATGTGGTGCATCCAGTCATCCATGGGATTGGCGAACATGCTCAGACCCATCAAACAGGAAAACGGGGGAACATAAAAACCATGCCGAACTACATGGCCCTCCCGAAGAGGACACGAAAACATCATTAAATCGCCCATCTAGGTCAACATATTTATGTGGATTGTTCCTGCAGTAGGCGTACCTGTTCAGGCTCTGAGGACCAGCGAGGCTTCCCATGACGGGGTCGGCGGTGATGAACCTGCCTGTGTCGGGTTCGTAGTACCTGGCGCCGAAGTAGTACAGACCTGAAGGGGCCTGGTGCTTGCCTGTGTACCAGAACTCCTCTTTGCCGGCGTCATCGCGCCCCCGGCCCCGTTGTCAATAGTAGCCATTGATAAGGACTTCACCGAAACATCTCATGGCCAGCAACCGGATCAAAGCGTTCGTAATTCGGGCTTCTTCCATGATTCGACGGAAAAATTTCTTTTATTAAAAAACGGTAGGCGAAGCGACTCCTCGAATCAGCCCCAGATGCTGGTGTGGAACTCCTTGAAGCCGTCGGAGAAGTCCCAGGGGTCGACGATGAAGTCGAGGACCACCGGGACGCCGGCCTCGTTCTGCCGCAGGGCGTCCTCCAGGGCGGGGCGGACGGCCGAGGCCTCGTCGACGCGCTCGCCGTGGCATCCACAGGCCTCGGCGACGGCGGCGAAGTCGGGCTGGGCCTCGAAGTCGACGGCGATGTACCGGTCGCCGAGAGCCCTCTCGTGGAGCTTTATCCATCCGAGGCTGAAGTTGTTGAGGACGATCCAGGTGACGGGGGCGCCGCACTGGACGGCCGTCGGCAGCTCCTTCATGAACATCTGGAAGGCGCCGTCCCCCGTCGTGCAGATCACCTTCCGGTCGGGGGCGGCGAGCTTGGCGCCGATGGCGCCGGCGACGCCGAAGCCCATGCAGGTCTGCTCCGCGGGGGCCACGCAGCCGTCGACGTCGAGGACCTTGTAGTAGGGGAAGTAGTAGGACCAGAGATCCTGGGAGCCGTTCTCGTTGACGAGCACCGTCCCCGAGCCGAAGACCCTGTTCGCCTCGCGGACGACCCGCTTCGACTTGAGGGGAGCGGGGGCGTCGGCGCATTCGGCCTCCACCTCCGCCTCGAAGGCCTCCTTCGCCTCCAGCATCGACCTCACCCGGGGCATCTCCTCCAGGGGCCTCCGCCTGGCCCGCTCGGAGACGGCGGCCATGAGGTCCCTCAGGACGAGCTTCGCGTCGCCCACAACGGCCACGTCCGGCACCCAGTTCCTCCCCATCTCGGAGGGGTCGATGTCCACCTGGACGAACCTGGCCCCCTCCGGGAAGTGGCGCCACGCCGCGGTCTGGAACTCCTCGTTCCGGGAGCCCAGCGTGATGAGCAGGTCGGCCTCCTGATAGACCCGCCTCCCAACCCGGGTCCTGTACAGGCCGACGAGGCCGAGGGCGAGGGGGTGGCTCTCGGGGATGACCCCCCGGCCGCACGGGGTCGTCAGCACGGGGATGCCCAAGCGCTCCGCGAGGGCGATGAGCTCGCCCGAGGCCGCGGAGGCGTAGGCGCCCCCGCCCGCCACGATGACGGGCCTCTCGGACGCGAGGAGCAGGTCCGCAGCCTCCTTCACCCTCTCCGGGTCGGGCCGGATGCGGATGGGGCGGTCCGACGGGACGTACTCGACCTCCGCCGTCGTGGACGTGCCCACGTCGAAGGGGACGTCAACGTAGATGGGTCCGGGCTTCCCGTTGGACGCGAGGGAGAAGGCCCTCCTCATCGTCCACGCCGCCCTGTCGGCCGACGGAAGCTTGAAGACCCCCTTGGTTATGGGCCTGAACATGTCGACCTGGGGCGTCTCCTGGAAGGCCCCCATCCCCACGTGCATGCTGCTGGCCGACGAGCCGAGGGCGATGAGGGGCGTGCAGCCGGATTGGGCCTCCAGGACGCCCGGGATCAGGTTGGCGACGCCGGGCCCTGGGCTGCCGAAGCAGACCCCCGGCTGCCGCGTGAGCCTCGCGTAGGCCATGGCCATGAAGGCGCCGGAGGTCTCGTGGCGGACGAGGACGGCCTCGACCGCCTCCGCGTCGTAGAGGGAGTCGTAGAGGACCGCCGGGTGGCCGGGGAGGCCGAAGACGAACCTCACCCCCTCCTTCTCGAGGGCGTCCACGATAACGTCCCAGCACCGCTTCTCGGACATGTGTGAGCACCTATCCGTTCACCTAGTCTCCGAGGGAATAAAAATCTCCCGTTCCTCGCGGTCGGATGCAGGTCGTCCGATCAGATGCATGATCCAGTTCTGGCAACTGAAGCATACTTTCATGTTAGAGCTATATGATCATCGGAGAGATAGCGAATCGATATATGCTGTCCATAAGTCATTTATGAAATCCGTGATTATAATTGAATCAAGGGAGGGACAATTAATTAACGCGCTAATATCGTTCATGCTATGGTTGCTGGTCGTGTTCTCAGTTATTAGATTTGAGAAGATGAAGAGGGATGAGGTCAGGGGAATCGGGATGAGCTATCCCCTCGATGATATATCCGATGATACAGTTGGATCGGCGGAACTTGAAAAGGACGAGGCCTCTCAGGACATCTTGGATGCGATGCTTGCGCAGGAGGCCTACCTCAGCATAGACGAGGCTTACGCGGGGTTGGTCTCATCCACGCTTCGGTATAATTGGCTTGTATAGCTCGGCCCATCACTCCTCGTCCTCTCCCTCGCCGTAGAGGAGCCTCAGCTCCTCGAGGCTCAGCCTCTCCCCCGCATCCAGCTTGCGCCTCGCCTCCGTCATCAGCTCCGCCCTCCTCTTCTCGGCCTCCCGCTCCCTCTCGGCCGCGGCCCGCCTCTCCCTCTCGCCGAGCCTTCCGCGCAGCCTCCTCGCCTCCGCCATGACCTCCCTGAGCTCGTCGTCGACGGCCCTCACGCCGGACAGGTGCTCCAAAAACCGGGCGTGGGCTTCGTCGGCGCGTCCACGCTCCTCATCGGCCCTGGCGAAGAGGCGGATCATCTCCCCGTGGTCGGCTTCGCTGGCCTCGTGGAGCTTCGCTATCTCGTCCCGGCCTCCACGGAGGGCCAGTTCGGCGGCCTTGATGTCGGCGAGAGCCCTGAGCCTCTCGTCCTCGAGGGCGTCCAGCTCTACGTGTGCGTCCAGGGACCTCCTCAGCGCCCGGGCCTCCTCCGCCAGGGCGCCCTCCCTCTCGATCATCTCGGATGTCGGGGTCGTCATCATCTCCCACTCGATGCGCCCGAGCCGCTCCTCTAGCCCTCGCCTGGGGGGGAGGCGTCGCCGTTCCTCATCCAGCCCAGCGTCGACCTCGGCGAGCCTCATGCGCCCCTCGGACAGCTCTCGGCGGAGGGCCTCCATCCGAGGTTTGATCTCGGCGACCTCCCTGTGCCTCAAGGCCGCGGCCCGCAGCTCCCTCGCCGACTCGTTGAGCCTCTCCCGCTCTCTCTTCCATCGTTCTGCCTCGTCGTCCAGCTCGGCCCTTCTCCCTCTCAGGGACTCGGCCTTCTCGTCGAGCTCGGCCAGCCTCTCATCATCCCCCGACATCCCCGTCGGCCTCCTCCGCCCCGTAGAGCTCCCGTCTCCTCGCCTCCAGCAGGTTGGGCTCCACGTTCAGGAACTCCGCGGCGCACTCCACCGTGACGCCCTGCTCCTCCCCCGCCTCGTAGACCCGTTCGATTCTCTCCCTGTACCCCAGGTCGCGGGTCAGGTGGTGGTCTATCACCAGCCGGCTGGCGCCCGCCTCCCTGATGATCCTCACGAGGTTGTCGCAGGCCTCCCTCAGCTCCACCGGGAGATAGGGGGAGTCGATGTAGGTGGTGGGCCCGTCGACGAAGACCGTGTCGGGCCGCTCCTCCAGGACGAAGTCGACCTGCTCCTCGAGGAGGGGGCCCTGCACGTCCGACGTGTACAGGAAGGTCTCGTCCGCCCTGACGCTCACCTCGACGACGAAGCCCCGCAGGGCCGTCATGCCGTGGGGGACGGGCCTGGAGAGCCTGACCTCGGCGTCGCCGAACCTGAAGCGCCTCCCGTCCCCGTACCTGACCTCGCCGGCCAGCTCCCTCAGCCGGGGCAGGAGGGCCGCGGCCCTCTCCCTCTGGCTGCGGTTGATCATCGCCTTGGGATGCTTCAGGAGCACCGTCTTCCCCCTGTAGATCTCGGGCTCCTCCGGGTCGACGTGGTCGTAGTGGTAGTGGGTGACGACGATGACGTCCGCTCCGACGACGTGCTCCTTCACGCGCCCCCAGAGGGCCGCCTTCGCCTCCTCCTCGACGGGGTGAGGGGGGAGCCCGAACCTCCTAGGGGCGAGGGCGACGGCGGGATCGATGACGATGCCGACGCCGCCGGCCTCGACGTGGGTCGCCATGCTCCTGACGCCGAGGCTCTCGAAGGCGAGGGGCGTGATCCTCAGGGTTTGACCACCGCTCTAGAGGTGAGGCCCCAGCGTTTTATCCTTTCAGGTTCGTCGTCCGGGCGATCCGTCGCAGGCTAGGAGAACGAGAAGAGTACTATCGCGAGCGCGGCGAAGACGACGCCCGCGCCCTGAGCTATGGTGATCTTCTCGCCCAGGAGGAAGATGGATAGGGCCACGGTCACGACGGGGTAGAGGGCGATGAGGGGCACGACCACCGAGATCTTGCCCAGGCTCAGCGCCAAGTAGTTCGTGATGAGGGCGATTGGGCTCACCAGCCCTATGAGCAGGGCGGGGTAGAAGCCGGGGGAGCTCAAGGACATCGACGGCCGGTAGTAGAGGAAGAGGATGACGTAGGCCGGGAGGCCGGCTAGGGTCGATATGAGGGTGAGCTGCTGCCAGCTCAGGTGATCGAGGGCCATCTTTATGAGGATGCTCCAGAAGCCCCAGATGAACAGGGTGATCAGGCTGTAGGTCAGCCACATCGTCGCATCACGGGGAAGAGTCTCATACGAACTAGGCTTTTAGCCTTACGCACGGGCCGCGGTTAGCCTTATCTGGGGACCCGATGGAATGAGTACGGGTGTTGATGATGCGCTGTGAGGAGTCCATCGAGCGGAGGAGGCGGTCCATCCTAGCCGAAGTGGAGCGGCGGGGCTTCGACGCCGTCGTCTTCCTGAACGAGGTCATCGGCCAGAACCCCTCCAACTTCATCTACGTCTCGGGGCCGTGGGGTTACGGGGAGGAGCACGCCGCCCTCGTCCTCGACGTCGACGGCGGGTCGACCGCCGTCATGCCCCACTGGGGGGCGCCGAGGATGGAGGCGCGGGGGCTCTACGACCACGTCATCCCGGTCAAGCAGGAGAAGGGGCACCACATCCGGGGGGTGAAGGAGGCCCTGGACCGGTTCCACGACGCGGAGCGCGTCTGCATCGACCTCTCCACCGTGAGCGCCCAGCTCGCCCTCCGGCTGACCGGGGAGCTGGGGATCCCGCTCAGCGGCGACGTGGATATCTCCGACCACGTCTTCAGGATGAGGGCGATAAAGGACGAGTACGAGGTCGAGGAGATGAGGAGGGCGATCCGGATCACGGAGGAGGCCGTGGTCGAGCTCGCCGAGGGGGCCAGGCCGGGGGCGAGCACCTGGGACCTGAAGAAGGGGATGGACGCGTCCATGATCTGGAGGGGGGCCGCGGAGCTCAGCTTCGAGTCCTCGGTGAGGTTCGCCCGGGGCCCCAGCCGACCGCCGGGGGTCATCAGGCACGGGGACATGCTGACGCTGGACGTCGGCTGCAGGGTACCCTCCGGCTACTGCTCGGACATGGGGAGGAACATCCCCGTGACCCTCGACGCCGAGGTGAGGGAGTTCCTCGACCGGGCCGTCGAGGCCCACGGGGAGGGGGTCAGGCTCATCAGGGCCGGCGTCACCGGGAACGAGGTCCTGGAGGGCTCCAACAGGATCAACGCCGAGCACGGCTTCGACCCCATGGTGCGGTGCGGTCACCAGATCGGCCTCGACTGCCACGACTACACGATGCCCTTCGCCCCGAGCTTCGGCCCCATCCCGACGGATGGGCAGCCCCTGAGGGAGGGGATGACCCTCACCTACGAGCCGCCCCACGACGAGGCCGAGAGGGGGTTGAGGACCCACTTTGAGGACATCGTCCTCGTCACCGATGGGGACCCCGTCATCCTGAACGAGCTGCCGTGGGACTTCCTCTGGTAGAGTTGAGCGCGATGACGGCCCGGACCGCGTGAGCTCCCCTCGCACGCATCACGGCGTTTCAGACGGCTCGGTGGAAGGGATTTTTTTCAGTAAGGGCCCCACCGTAAAAATATTCTATCTCCTAAGCCATGAAGTTCTTTAGGCTAAGCATGTTGAAGATCATTCATAGGCGCTCGAAGAAGGCGGGGCTTCCACCCGGATCCCTGGTTTACGTCGGGGACACCGTGCCTAAAAAGGCCAGGATGGTCGTGATCGACTACGACGAGGCGAATCACCTCGAGAAGGAGGTGGGGACCGTCGAGGAATGCCTTCCCTTCAGGGAGAGGCCCACGGTCACGTGGATAAACGTGGACGGCCTCGACGTGGATCGGATCGAGGAGATCGGTAGGCGCTTCGAACTGCACCCACTGCTGATGGAGGATGTCCTGAACACCGAACAGCGCCCCAAGCTCGACGATTACGGGAGCTACGTCTTCTTCGTGCTCAGGATGCTCCAGTACGATGAGAAGGGGTCCGCCATCGACTCTGAGCAGGTGAGCCTGGTCCTGGGCCGGAGCTACGTGCTCTCCTTTCAGGAGTCGATCGGCGACATCTTCGACCCGCTCAGGGAGAGGATAAGGAACGGGAAGGGGGTCGTGAGGAGCAGGGGGGCCGACTACCTCGCCTACTGCCTGATCGACGCCGTGGTCGACGGGTACTTCTCCATCCTCGAGAGGGTGGGGGACAGGCTGGAGGAGCTGGAGGACGAGCTGGTGGTGAACCCCGGCATCGAGACGCTGCACGCGATACATCGCCTGAAGCGCCAGGTGACGATGCTGAGGAAGTCCGTATGGCCCCTGAGGGAGGTAATCAACCGCCTCGACCGGATGGGCTCGGGGCTCATAGAGGAGGGCACCAGGGCAGGTCATCGACGCCATAGAGACCTACCGGGACCTCCTCTCCGGGATGCTCGAGATCTACCTCTCCAGCATCAGCAACAGGATGAACGAGATCATGAAGGTGCTGACCATCATCGGCACCATCTTCATACCCCTCACCTTCATCGCGGGGCTCTACGGGATGAACTTCAGATACATGCCCGAGCTGGGGCTCCCCTGGGCCTACCCGGCGATACTGATGCTGATGTCGATCATAGGCATAATAATGGTGATCTACTTCAGAGGAAAAAAATGGCTTTAAACCAAGCTAACGAGAATAATCCAGCGTAAACGCAGAAAAAAGGAGGCTACTTGATGCCTGTTTTCGCCAGCTGCCTCATCAACACGAAGACCACTAAGGCTATGACGAGGAAATCGATCACGGCCCCCGCGAGGTGGCCCACCGCCAGCTGAACGGGTCCCAGGTCGAGGACCGCCTGCTCCCAGCCGCCGCCGGGGATGAAGAAGGTCAATATGGGCATGATCATGTCGCCGACGATCGCGGAGACGAGCCTGCCCGCGGCGCCGCCGATGATGAAGGCCACGGCCAGGCCTATGACGCCGTACTTGTTCAGGAACTCCATGAACTCGTCCCAGAAGCCCTTCGGCGGCGGAGGCGGTGGACTGGGCTTCGCCTCGACCGCCTCTCTTATCCTTTGAAGCTCCTCCAGCATCTTCTCCTGAATCTCTCGCGAGGACATCTCTAGTCAACCATTAATCGAGGAGATTCAATGACTCATTTATTTTTCTCGATTGAGACGGGCTTTTTACTTCAGCTTCGCGCGCGAGGACATCTTCCCGTCACCGGGGGGGCTCCACCATCCCGAAAAAAGCCGCTTGAGACTTTCTATGGTAAGGGGCACTCGGACCCGTTGACGAGATTCTGAAATAGATGGTGGCTCGGGTAACCGCTTCGTCTGTTCTGGACGTGTAGCGGGGAGAGAAGCTACCTTGTTCTCCCTTCCTTTTTCTTGTAGTACTCGTCGATTCGGGGGTCGACGTGGGACCAGTCCATGTCCTCGGCGAAGAAGTCCTCCCTGTCCCTCTCCGTCGTGGGGACCGTCTCGAACTCGCAGCGGTCGTCGCCCACCGTCAGGCACCTCGTGTGTATCAGCTTCTCCTCCGGGTTGGCGAACATCGTCTTCGCCGGGTCGATGAGGCAGTAGAGGCTGCCGATGTCCTCCTCCCCGTACTCCAGGACCAGCTTCCCCAGCTCGCAGAGGGACGGCCTCCCCTCCCGCCGCTCCCAGAACCCGTACTTCGGCAGGCTCTGAAAGCCCCGCTCCGTCCGGTCGGCGACCCGCCTCCCGTACTCCTTGATGGCGTTCAGCACCAGCTGCTTACCCCTCTCCCACCCGAACTCGTCCACCAGCGTCCTGGCGTAGGCCAGGTGGAGGAGGGTCAGCCTATGGGTGACCACCTTCACCTCGTTCTCGGCCTCGCTCAGGGGGACCATCTTCTCCTCGGCTTCGGTCATACCCTGCCCTTCCTCTTCCATCCCAACGGGGATTCTCCCGGAGACCCAACCGCGCCGAGCTTTATAATCCCTTCCACTGCCCCGATCAAGCCACGGCGCGCTCAGCTGTGACCCTAAAGAGGGGCGTAAGCCATGCATCGAAAAGCCTTCATTTACCTGAAGAGAGATAATGCCTGTGAGAGGACCATGTACTCGGAGAGCCACTGCCACCTGAGAGGCCTCGCGGATGACGCCGTTGAGGGGGCCGAGGAGGCAGGCGTGGTGCTCGCGCTGACCGCGGGCATCGACGTCGCCTCCTCGGAGCTCGCCATCCAGGCGGCAAGGAGGCACCGCATCGTGAGGGCGTGCGTCGGCATCCATCCCTGGAACGCCGACAGGTACAGCGCGGAGGCCCGGCGCGGGCTCATGGCGCTGGCCGGGGATGGCGAGGCCGTCGCCGTGAGCGAGATCGGCCTCGACTACGTCGGCCGGAGGGACAGCGAGGGCCGGTACGTGGACGAGCACATCGAGGAGGAGATACAGCGGGCCGCGTTCCGGGGGCAGCTCGCGATGGCGGGGGAGCTGGGCCTGCCCGTGCTCGTCCACGACAGGGCCCCGGGCCACGAGGTCCTGAACATCCTCGAGGAGGAAGGGCCCGTCGAGGGGGGCGCCGCCGTCCACGGCTTCTCCAAGGACGCCGCCTACGCCGAGAGGTGCGTGGACATGGGCGTCTACCTCTCCATCGGCGCCCGGGCCATATCGGCGCCGGGCAGCGAGGCCCTGCTGGAGGCGGTGAGGGATGTGCCCCTGGAGTGGCTCCTCACCGAGACGGACTCCGCGAGACCGGCGGGTGTCGTGGCCGTCGCAGAGAGGATCGCAGAGCTCAAGGGGCTGTCGAGGGCGGAGGTGGGCCGGGCGACCACCCGGAATCTGAGGAGGCTGATCGGGCTCCCAGCCTGACCGCGCCCTCATTCATCGCGATTTCGCAAGATAACACCAGCGTCACGCCGTCCTCGGCTGTATCGAGCCTTCGGCGCCGACCGGGTGGCTCTGCGCCGCCAGAGATTTCCAAGGTTCGATGCCTAAGACGGTGAACGCAACCAGGCCATATGTCGTCGCCTTAACAGCGCGCATCCGTGATAGCCACCGGGGTAGAAACCGCAGCCTCATCAAGATAAAAATGATACCTCCAAACCCAAACAATAAAAACGCCTTCACGCGCGATAAAACAAGAGGGAGATAACAGATGGGTAGAAAGGAACGATGCCCTCAATGTGGAAGTAAGAAGATTATAATAGTTGAGAATCTTAAAAGATGTAAGATTTGTAAGTTTGAGTGGGGTAAAAGGGAACATAAAAAGGGATACAAGAAGGAAAAAATTAGATTTTCCTGACAAGAAAATAATGGGTAACTTAATCGGCTTCTTCTATAAGTCAGTTAGGGGTAGGTATTAAGTTGATACGGCCCAAACGTGCCTTCGCCCGATATGTATTGGCCATACTTCGTGGGCTCATGAATGGGCTGGGTATAAAGAAAGGGAAGAAGAGTTTAACGGATCTCGTTATTGAGAGGTCTATTGAGTTATTAGGCTGCACACTTGATGAGAGGTCGGATGAGAATCTGAAGTGGATGCGTGAGAACGGGTATAGAATTAAAAAAGCGCACAAGCGTGGTCGCGCGCGAGGTCGTCGCCGGTAGAGCCCGTTCGCGCGCGTGGAACTGAGATCGTTTGGGTTTGGTGATAAAAATGATACCTGAAAAATCCTTATACCCAGTAGCTGGATCGGGGAATCGGCGCTCAGCCTGACCTCGCCCTGATGAAGGCCTCCCTCCCCCGCTGGAATGCCCTCAGATTGATCTCGTGGTAGGCCGGGCTGATGGCCTCCCTCAGCGCCTCGACCATGACCTCCTCCGGGAAGGGGAGGCGACCGCTCGCGCATAAAGCTCCAACCATCACCGTATTCGTCGCGATGGGGTCGCCGGCCTCCTCGGCCAGGGCCGTCGCGTCGAAGGAGAAGATGTTGTCTGTGACCCTCGAGAGCAGGGCCATGAGCCGCTCCCTATCGGGGTACTCGGCCATGCCGGAGATGACCTCGACGGGCGGCAGCCTCCGGCTGTTGACCAAGGCAAGCCCCCCCGACCTGAGGTAGGAGACGCCCCGCCTGACGGCCTCTCCCTCCTCGAAGCCCAGCAGCACGTCGGCCTCCCCGGGGCAGATCCGGGGGCTGCTCGCCCCGCCGCCGATCTGCACGTGGCTCATGACGGGCCCGCCCCTCTGGGCCATGCCGTAGGTCTCCCCGATCCTCACCGGGAGCCCCGCCCTGATGGCGGCCTCCGCCAACAGCCTCGACGCCAGCAGGGTCCCCTGCCCGCCGACGCCCGCGATGACAACCCTGAAGACCTCCATCTACGGCGCCTCCACCGCGGCGATGGCCCCCTGGGGGCAGACCTGGCCGCAGACCCCGCATCCCATGCAGAGGGCGGCGTCGATCCGAGGCCTCCCGGCCTCGTCCATCCAGACCAGGGCGGGGCAGCCGAACGCGCTGAGGCAGAGCCGGCAGCCGATACATGACCCCGGATCGACCCGGTAGGGCACCGGCCTTTCGGGCCTCATGGCGCGGACGGCCTCCGTCGCGCAGGCCCTCCGGGAGATTACCATGGCGACGCCGTCGGCCTCCAGCATCCTCGCGAACGCGCCCTCCGCCGCCTCCAGGTCGTAGGGGTCGACGACCTCGACGTGCTCGACGCCGGAGGCCCTGGCCAGGTCCTCGATCCAGATGGGCTTCGCCGGCTTGCCCGTGGCCGTCCTCCCGGACTCGGGGTGGGGCTGGAAGCCGGTCATGGCGATGGTCCGGTTGTCGGCGACGACGACCTTGACCCCGGCCCCGTTGTGTACGGCGTTGATGAGGGCGGGGATGCCTGCGTGGAAGAAGGTGCCGTCGCCGATGAGGGCTACGGTATCGACGCCGACGTGGGCCATCCCCTGGGAGACGCCGATGCTCGCCCCCATGCAGAAGTAGGTGTCCTCGAAGCTCAGGGGCGGCGCGTGGGCGAGCCCGTAGCAGCCGATGTCGCCGTTTACCACGACGCCCCTCAGGTCGCCCTTCACCCGCATCACCGCCCGCTTCAGCGCGTAGACGGTCGCCCTGTGGGGGCAGCCGGCGCAGAGGGTCAGCATCCTGTCGAAGAGCAGCTCCCGGACCTCGGCCTCCAGCTCCTCCCGGGGCCTGCACGGCGCCTCGGCGCCGAGGAGCGCGGCCAGGGCGCCGCCGACGATGACGGGGCTGAGCTCGCCCTCCCTCGGGAGGTGCCCGCTCATCCGGCCGTAGACCCTCAGGCCGGGGCTCACGTCCTTCGCGAGGGCCTTCACGTGGAGCTCCACGAAGGGGTCCACCTCCTCGACGACGAGGACCCCCTCGACCCCCCTCAGGAGCCGGGCCAGGAGGCCCTCGGGCAGCGGATGCGGCGTCGCCAACTTCAGGTGGGAGACCTTGTCCTCGACGCCCAGCCTCCCGATCGCGTCCACGGCGTAGTTGAAGGCGAAGCCCACGCCGATGATGCCGAGCCTCCCGCCGCCCTCCGCCTTGAGCTCGTTGAAGCCCAGCGCCTCGAACTCCCCCCTGACCCGGTCGAGCTTCTCGTGTCGCTCCCCGTGGCGCCGGAAGAGCCTCTCGAAGCCCGAGACCCGGTAGCTGAAGCCCTCCCAGTCGAAGGCGGCCTCCCGTCGCCGGCCTTCGAGGGGCCCGAGGGCGACGCCGCTCCGCATGTGGCTCAATCTCGTTACGGTGCGGATCATCACCGGCAGCCCGGCCCGCTCCGAGAGGTCGAAGGCGTAGCGAGTGTAGTCCTTCGCCTCCTGGGGGCTGGAGGGCTCCAGGACGGGGACGCAGTTGAGCCTCGCCAGCCACCGGTTGTCCTGCTCGGTCCGGCTGCTGTGCTGGGACGGGTCGTCCGTCGAGACGACGACCAGGCCGCCCTTCACCCCCCGGAGGCTGACGACGTTCAGCATCTCCAGCGCCACGTTGAGTCCGACGTGCTTCATGGCCACGAGGCCCCGCTGGTTGCACATCGAAGCGCCAAAGGCGACCTCGAAGGCGACCTTCTCGTTCGCGGACCACTCGAAGTGGATGCCCATGTCCTCCGCGATCCGGCTCAGCGTGTCCCCGATCTCGGAGGAAGGCGTACCGGGGTATGCCGCGGCGACGGCAACGCCGGCCTCGACGGCGCCCCTCGCGATGGCCTCGTTGCCCATGAGAAGGACGACCTTCCCGGGGGCGTCGACGGCGGCTGGGTGGGCAGACATCTTCCTCCCCATTCAGGTATGAGAGAGATAAAAAATATATCTGGCTGATGGGGCTCCGGAGGGCGGTTCTCAGCATGATACTCGGCCATAGCCGGCGCAGCTGATTATCGAAATCGTTGAATTCGGCGAGGGGGAGGCCCGGGCCGTCGTCAGGTTTATCAGTCGCAGCTCGAAGTATCTGCGCGGTGATGGGATGCCGCAGAAGAGAAGTCTAAGGCAGATGGAGAGGCAGCAACAGCAGCGGGGGGAAAAAGAGGGGGGGAAGCAGGGCAAGGCGAGGGTCGAGAAGACCATAGGCTCCCTGGATATCCCCGACCTGAAGAGCGAGGACCTCTTGGAACAGCTGGGGCAGATGAGGGCCATCACGCCCACGGCCATCGCGAGCCAGTTCAACATCAAGGTGAGCATGGCCAAGAGGCTCCTCGAGGAGCTCAGGAGGAACGAGGTCGTCGACCTGGCCTCGCGGAGCCACAACCTGAAGGTCTACCAGCTGCGAACCGCCGGCTCCTAGGCCCTCAGCCCATGAACCAATCATCCATGCCGACTGTATCGCCTTCGCGGATATTGCAGGGTATGTTGCACGGTCGAGGCGGGAGCAGGAGTTCAGGACGAGGCCATCTACGCGGATGCGGTCAGTCACGCTCTGAGAGCCTTTAGCGCTCGGCTCCACCAGCTCTTCGCCCCGTGGATCTCGGGCCCCTGCTTCGCCCTCCTGTAGGCCTCCGGGACCCGATATAGATAGATCCTGCGCAGGCCGATGGCGTAATGGGATGGTCGATCACACTTCGCCGTCTCCCAGCTCTTGATCGGGAAATCGTGGCTGACGACCCTCGCCCCCTCCTGAAGCTCATCCTCGAGCTTCGGTCTCAGCCTCTCGTTGACGAGCGTCGTCAGGTAGAGGGTGACCAGGGTCGCGGGAGAGAGGTCCGCATGGAACAGGTCGCCGTTGACGACCTCCACCCGGCCCTTGAGGCCCCGGCTCTCCAGCTCGCCCCTCGCCGACTCGCATAGGGCCGGGTCGAGCTCGAAGCCCACCGCCTTCTTGACGCCGAACTCCTCGACAGCTGTCAGGAGGATGCGGCCATCCCCGCATCCCAGGTCGAAGACCACGTCGTCTGCGCCGGCGTCCGCAAGCTCCAGCATCTTCCTCACGACGACGATGGGCGTCGGAACGTAGCGCGTGACCCTCGTCGGGTCTTCCCAGAAGCGTGGAGACCCCCTATCCCTCCCAGCATCCGACGATGGCCCACGGCTTCGGATATCCAATGCAGACGGTTCCCCAGGAAGGGATTGCAAAGAGAGAAATAAATGTGTTATTTGGCGAGAATTTTTCTACCCGTCTAAGCGTCTTAAGGGGTAGACGCGGGAGGGTGTATCATGAACGAGATAGAGAGGATCTGCGACCAGCTTCGGAGGGCCTTCGACGGAAAGGCCTGGCATGGGCCCTCGGTCCTCGAGCTCCTGGCGGACGTGGGGGCCGACCGGGCCGCGGCCCGTCCCATCGCCGGGGCGCACACCATCTGGGAGCTGGTGCACCACATGGCCGCCTGGGAGGATGCGGTGAGGAGGTGCATCGAGGGAGAGGAGATGCGCTCCCTCGCCGATGAGGAGGACTGGCTCCCGGTCCCCGACATGAGCGAGGTGGCGTGGCGCGAGTCCGTGGATAGGCTCGAGAGGGCCCACAGGCTTCTGCTGGAGTCCCTCTCCGGGTTCGACGCGGGCCAGCTGGAGGAGACCGTCCCCGGCGCATCCTACTCCTTCTACGTCATGCTCCACGGCGTCGTCCAGCACGACCTCTACCACGCCGGCCAGATCGCGATCCTGAGGAAGTGACTATGCCAACGCATCACGGAGCAAAGGCTCCCCTGGAAGAGGGATATCCGAACGAGACGATGAGGCTGCTCTCTGAGCTGGGCAGCTGCCGAGACTTCTCCCCCAGGAGGGTCCCGCCGGATGTCCTCGAGGCCGTCCTGGCGGCGGGGACCCACGCGCCCACGGGGGGCAACCTCCAGCCGTACTCCGTCATAAGGATAGAGGACGAGGGGACGAGACGGCGGCTGGCGGAGCTCGGGGAGCAGGGCTTCATAGGCGAGGCCCCGGTCCTCCTCCTGTTCTGCATCGACCTGCATCGCCTGGAGAGGTGGACGCGCCTCGAGGCCGCCCCGTTCACGGCCGCCAGCTCCTTCCGGCACTTCTGGGTATCCTTCCAGGATACCGTCATCTTCGCCCAGACCGTCTGCACCGCCGCGGACTCGATGGGGCTTGGCTCCGTCTACATCGGCACGGTCCTCGAGTTCTTCCCCGAGCTCCGGGAGATGCTCCAACTGCCGGATGGCGTGTTCCCCGTCGTCCTCCTCTGCCTGGGGTACCCCAGAGCCAAGCCCAAGCCTAGGAGGAAGCTCGGCGTCGACGTGGTCGTCCACGATGAGCGGTACCGCGAGATGGGGGACCGGGAGCTCATGGACGCCTTCAACGAGAAATACGAGGGCCAGGAGGTCCAGGCCTCCGAGGAACGGCTAGGAACGATCTTTGGCGTGTGCAGCGGGGTACACGGAGAGGGGCACGCCCGCGACTGCATCGAGAGGATCAGGGAGAACGGCTACATAAACAGGGCTCAATGGTATTTCGGCCTCCACTACCGCGCCGACGAGATGCCCAGGGGGAACGACGATTACCTGAGGCTCATGAAGGAGTTCGGCTTCAGCTGGTTCGAGAGATATGAGGCCGCTGAGGGCTGAGCCCCCTGAATGTGGCCCCGCCTCAACCCGCCTACGCGGGAAAAACGATGTTCCGGCCCCCGGCCGGCGGCTAGATCCTCTCTATCCTTACGCGGGCGCCGCTGGCGATCCTCCCTATCAGCCCCGGGTTCTCCGTGACCCGGCCCACCCTGTTCACCGGGCTGTAGGTGGAGGCGTCGCTGTGGAAGAGGCAGAGGGCGTCCCCCATGGGCCAGTAGGCTATCGTCCCCGCCTTCACCTCCCTGACGGACTTCTCCTCCCCCCGCCTTATGCCGACGATGAAGGAGCAGCCCCCCGACGTGGGGTGGGCACGCCCCTCCAGGGGGAGCCTCCTGAGGAGGGCCTCCACCGTCAGCGGCGCCGAGAACCTGACGAGCTCTCCCCCCGCCTCGCCCAGGCCCGCGACCCGTATCCTGATGGGCGTTCGGGCGGAGGCCCCGCTCATGGCTTCAGCACCTACCCCCCGTCCGTCGCGTGCCTGATGATCCTCTCGGCCACATCTACGCCCGTGGCCGCCTTCAGGGCCTGCCACCCGGGGGCGCCGTTGACCTCGAGGATGACGGGCCCCCGCTCGGCCTCCATGATGTCGACGCCCGCGTAGTCGAGGCCCAGGGCCCGGGTCGCCTCCACCCCGAGCGCCAGGATCTCCTCCGGCATGGGCTCATCGACCATTCGCCCGCCCTGGGCGACGTTGGTCTTCCACTCCCCCTCGGCGCCGTACTTGTAGGCGGAGCCGACGACCTCGTCGCCGACGACGAAGACCCGGATGTCCCGGCCCGGGTTGCGGAGGTACTCCTGGACGATGAGGGGCTGGCCGAGGCGGGAGAGCATCCTCCACGCGTTGTAGGCGATGTCGGGGTCGTCGAACCTGAGGGAGCCCCGCCCCATGGAGCCCAGGATGGGCTTGTAGACGCACGCCCCCAGCGCCCTCGACCACTCGTAGGCCATCTCCATCTCCTCCGTCGTGTACGTCTCCGCCACGGGGAGCCCCGCCCCGGCCAGGACGTACTGGGTCGCGTACTTGTCCCTGGCCCGCCTGAAGGCGTAGCAGGGGTTGACCACCCGGATCCCCGAGACCTCCATGTGCTCCACCATGCTTATCCGCCGGGTGAGCTGCTCGCACGACCCCGGGCCGAAGCTCCTGACGAAGCAGACGTCCACGTCGGTGGCCTCCTCCCCCTCGACCCAGAACCGGGACCGGCTCGATGAGACCCACGAGGAGGCCTCGAGGATGCTGCCCGTCAACACCTCATGTCCCAGCCTCTCCGCCGTCTCGGCCAGCTCCAGGCTATTGGCGCTCAGCGACCTGCCGTGGAGGATGAGTAGCTTCAACCCGCGCCCCCATAACTCACCATCGGATCGCTAAATAAATGTGCTATCCAGGGCATCCCATAACGCCCCCTCGCCACTCGCGGCCGCGTGTCGGGAAGTTTCACAAAACACGCCCTCGGCCATCGCGCCTGAGATAACGGGATTTCTCGCGGCTCGGAGATATATCTGATTAACATTTTCAAACCTGATAAATACTCTGGATCTCTGCAATAAAACGAATTTATATTTTTAACTTACATTATTAGGATACATTTTAATAATGCATATAAAAATTATCATCATGTTTATACATGTAAAATATATTAATAAATCTGAACTATTTTAAGATTTAAAAATATATAATTAATAAATATATGTTGTTAGGATTTCTACTTCTACCTCATTTAAATATAATTTTCCAAGCATTATATTTACACGAACGAATGAAATCACACATTGAATGTCATAAAAAACCATTAAAATATTATGGGTGGAGGCAGGCATGCGATGATGGATTTATTAGATAGTGGTTTCAGATTGATGTTATTCGACTATAGCGCATTTCTATTATTCATTATTACTTTGTTCATGGCGGTGAATGTCGTTCTGAACAGCGATGATTGAGCCCCTTCCCGCTTGGCGGTTCTTTAAACCGAGGGCATTTGATGCATTGCAGCCTGCTCGGCATCTCCCTTCGTTATCGGGCGGAGTAGAGGCGGGGGTCAATGCCGATCTCCTCCGCCAGCTCCGTTATCTGCCTCCACGTCTCCTCGGGGAGGGGCACGCCCTCCCTCAGCCGCCGCTCCCGGGTCTCCCACTCGGGCTCGCCGGGGATGAGGACCCTGCCGCCTGGCTCGGGCGTCGTCGTCTTCACCCCCTGGAAGACCTTCTCGGCCCGCTTCTTGAAGGCCTCACGACCCACGAAGCCCTCGGGGTCGATGGCGACGGCGAAGACGCCGTTGGGCGACGGCGGCTCCCCTACGGGGTCCAGGCCGGACCGAGACCCCGTCATGACGGCGCCCATCAGCTCCACCAGCAGCTGGAGGCAGTAGCCCTTGTGGCCCCCGAAGGGGAGGAGCCAGCCGCCGTCGGCGAGGTCCCCCGGGTCGTCGGTGAGCCTCCCGAGCTTGTCCCGGGTCCAGTGCGTCGGTATCCTCTCGTTCTCCGCCCCGGCGATGGTCACCTTCCCCTGAGCCACCACCGACGTCGCGTAGTCGATGAGGAAGGGGCCCGCGTCGCCGGCGGGGGCGGCGGCGCTGAGGGGGTTCGTCCCGAAGACCCTGCCGAGGCCCCCGTGGATGGCGACCACCTGGTTGCCGACGTTGACGAACATCATGGCGACGAGGCCCCGCCGGGCGGCCCAGGCCGTGTAGTAGCCGACCCTGCCGACGTGGTTGCAGTTGTATGCGCCGGCGGCGCCGACCACGTGGGCCTCCGCCTTCTCCGCCGCCAGCTCCATCACACGGAGCGCCGTCACCTGGCCGAAGGCCCACCTTCCGTCCACCAGGGCCGAGGAAGCCGTCTCCTTCACGACCACGGGCTCCGCGCCGACGTCGACGAGCCCCCTCCTGATGCGGTCCGAGTAGCGGACGAAGTACCTGACCCCGTGGGAGTCGTGCCCCGTCAGGCTCGCCTCGACGAGGGTGTCCGCCACGAGCTCGGCCTTGTCCCGGGGGGCGCCCTGGGCGGAGAAGATGGCGGTGCCCAGCGCCCTAAGCCTGTCCGCGGGGAGGACGATCATGGCGAAAGAGGCCTCTTGGATGTGGTCGTTCTTCGGCGGTGCGGCGCGGGCTACCTCTTCGGCACCAGCTTTCCGATGCCCTCGAGGAAGGCCTCGATGTCCTCCCGCTCTATGCCGTAGTGGGTGCAGAGCCTGATGGTCGTTGTGCGGCCCCGGCTCCTCCATCCGATCTTGGCGCAGGCATCCGCCCACTGCTGCCCCGTCCAGCCGAGGCCCGAGACGTCGATGTAGACCATGTTCGTCATGACCGGGTTCAGGATCTTCATCCCCTTGATCCGCCTCAGCCCCTCAGCGAGGAGCCTCGCGTTCTCGTGGTCCTCCGCCAGCCTGTCCACCATCGTCTTCAGGGCAACGATCCCCGGCGCCGCGATGATCCCCGCCTGGCGCATGCCGCCGCCGAACATCTTCCGGTACTTCCGGGCCTTCTCGATGAACTCCTCGTCTCCGACGACCACCGAGCCCACCGGCGCCGAAAGCCCCTTCGACAGGCAGAACTGAACGGAGTCGCCGTACCTCGCCAGCTCCTTCACGTCGACGCCGAGGGCGACGGCGGCGTTGAAGATCCGGGCGCCGTCGATGTGGACCGCCATGTCGTGCCTCTTGGCCACCGCCCAGTCGGACTTCATCTGCTCCGGCGTGAGGGCGATGCCGCCGGCGGCGTTGTGGGTGTTCTCCACGCAGAGGAGGGTGGTTATTGGGTAGTGGATGTTAGGCGGCCTGAGGGCTGCCTCTATGTCCTCGGGCCGTATCCACCCCAGCTCGCCGGGGATGGTCCTGGGCATCAGGCCCCCTACGACGGCGAGGCCGCCCACCTCGTTCATGTAGATGTGGCTTCGGGCCTCGAGGATGATCTCGTCGCCCCGCTGCGTGTGGGCCAGCACGCTCACGGCGTTCCCCTGGGTTCCGCTGGTGACGAAGAGGCCCGCCTCCTTCCCCAGCATCTCCGCGGCAAGGCGCTCCAGCTCGTTGACGGTGGGGTCCTCCTGCTCCACGTCGTCCCCAAGGAGCGCGTTGGCCGCCGCTTCCCTCATCTCGGGGGTCGGCAGCGTGACCGTGTCGCTCCTGAAGTCCAGGTTCTTCTCAACCATTAGCATCCAGCCTTCTACTAGAGATTAAGCGTGGCCTATTTTAGGCTTTCAGAACCAGCCCGCCGCGTTCCGATGGGAGAGCCTGATGTGTTCCCCGGCGCCCTCGCAGATGGGCATCCCGTGGCCGGGCAGCATCGCGTCGACCTCCAGCTCCGCCAGCCTCCGCAGCGAACCCACCAGCGCCCTGAGGCTCCCGGATTCGCCGTCGTACCTGCCGAAGTAGCCGTCTGGGAAGGCGGTGTCGCCTGAGAAGAGGACCCGCGCCTCGCGGGCGTAGAGGCAGATGCCCCCCTCCGTGTGTCCCGGGGTCCACAGCACCTCCAGCGGCCAGATCTCGGTCGGGACGATGTCGCCCTCCTCCACCTCCACCAGGTCAGGGCCGAGGTGAGAGGCGATGCGCCTCGCGTCTAGCCCGTGAATGTAGACCTTGGGCCGGGCCCGCTCGAGGATGAGGAAGGCGCCCATGGCGTGGTCGTGATGGGCGTGGGTCAGCACCACCCCGGCCAAACCCTCCGGCTCCACTCCGAGCTGCTCGAGCTGGGGCCAGACGGGGTTCGCGTGGTTGCCGACGCCCGTGTCGACGACGACTGCCTCCTCCCTGCCGATGACGTAGATGTTGCTGCAGAGCCCCTCGCCGACGATGAGGCTCACCCCCCTCAGCCGCTCAGACCTGCTCCCCAGGTCGACGATCCGCGGCATACCTGATCGGAGTCTGGATGCACGGCGGCCGCTAAAAATCCTTCCTCAACCCCCTCGACGAGGCGCATTGCTTTAGGGATCTGCCCGCGGGAACCGGGGGACGTGCGTGCGAATCCTTATTATCCGGCCTTCTCGTCGTTGATATCGCCCGATCGATGTGAGGTATGCCGGTGAGGAGCAGGGACATCGCGCTCTCGAGCCTGTTCGGCGTGGTCATCTTCGCGCAGAAGGCCCTGCTGCCGGCGCCCTACGACAAGGTGGTCTCGGTCCTCGTCCAGATCGTCTTCCTGTCCCTGGCTTTCCTGATGACGGGGTTCCCGGGGCCCATCCTGACGGGCTTCATCTCCGGGCTGCTCACCGCGTCGATGCGAGGGGGGCTGGCCCTCATGACGTTCTCCTTCGCGCTGCTCTACGGCGTGCTCGTCAGCTCGTTGAACCGCCTTCTCGCCGTGGCGGAGTTGGGCCACGTCAGGCTGCGCAGGCTGGTGGCGTCGACGTTGGCCTCGACCCTGCTGGTGGGCGTCCTCAGCGCGGCCGCCTCCGCGATCCTAGGGATCATCCCCTACAACCCCGCCCTGTTCTCGATGATCATCGTCGCCGGCGCCGTTCAGGGAGTGGCGGGCGGCCTGATAAGCGGCATCGCCTGGGAGAAGTACCTGCGCAACTTGTCGTCAGCGTCGTGAAGATGAGACCGCAGCCTATGTCACATATCATCATCGAGACTTTGGGGGAAACCTATATCTTCCGTGTGGAGAATAGCGTATGAAGGTCGACTCTGTGGATGATTGAGATCAGGATCCACGGGCGCGGCGGGCAGGGGGCCGTAACCTCCAGCAAGCTGGCCGGGCTGGCCGCCAGCATCGAGGGGAAGTACGGCCAGGGCCTCCCCTTCTACGGCTTCGAGCGGAGGGGGGCGCCGGTGGAGGTCTACCTCAGGTTCGACGAGAGGCCCATCCTCGTCTCGAGCAGGGTCTACGAGCCCGACGGCATCATCGTCCTCGACCCCATCCTCGCGGAGCTGGAGGGCGTCGTCGCCCAGGGCCTCAGGGAGGGAGGGTTCGCCGTGCTGAACACGCTCAAAGACCCCGGGGAGATCGGGTACGCGGGGAGGCTATCCAGGGTCGCGGCGGTGGACGCCACCGGCATCGCGCTGAAGACGCTGGGCCAGCCCATCACCAACACCGCCATCCTGGGCGCCTTCGCCAGGGCGACGGATGTGGTCAAGCTCTCGAGCCTGGAGGAGGCCGTCAGGCAGATCCTGCCGGGGAGGTTCCACGGGGCGAACATCGAGGCCCTGAGGACGGCCTACGATGAGACCAGGGTAAGGGAGATGTAGATGGTCACGGAGCACGAGGTCGAGTGGAAGACCCTGAAGGGCCAGAGGTTCGACGACGAGGCCGTCAGGGAGTACCAGGAGGGGAGGGCCGTCTGGGCGTGGAGGGTGTTCAAGCCCGTCGTCGACGAGGAGGCCTGCACACGGTGCTGGCTGTGCGTCGACTACTGCCCGGAGGGCGTCATCGAAAGGGGCGAGAGGTCGGCGGAGATCAACTACCTCATCTGCAAGGGGTGCGGCATCTGCGCCGAGGAGTGCCCCGCGGGCGCGATAGAGATGGAGAGGGAGAGGTAGGGATGGCCCGGGAGAAGATAGACTTCATAACCGGCAACGACGCCGTGGCATACGCGGTCAAGCTGGCGAGGGTCCAGGTCATCGCGGCCTACCCCATCACCCCCCAGTCGCCGGTGACGGAGAAGCTCTCCGAGTACATCGCGGACGGGGAGCTGGAGGCCGAGTTCATCAACGTCGAGGGAGAACACAGCTGCCTCGCGGCCATGCGGGGCGCTGGCGTCTGCGGGGTCCGGACCTTCACGGCCACCTGCGGCCCCGGCCTCATGTACGCCCACGAGAACCTCGAGTGCGTCCACCGGGACCGGACGCCCCTGGTCATCGCCGTCCCCAACAGGAGCTACTCGACCATCTTCCCGGACTACACGGACAGCATGCCCGAGGCCACCACCGGCTTCATCCAGCTCTTCGCCGAGAGCGCCCAGGAGACCCTGGACACGACCCTCCAGGGGTTCAGGATCGCCGAGGACCACAGGGTCCTCATGCCCCTCATGGTCCTCTACGACGGGTACGTCACCTCCCACACCGGGGCGACGGTGAGGCTCCCGTCCCAGGAGGACGCCGACAGGTTCCTGCCGCCCTACAGGCCCTACGTCGTCATGGTCGACCCCGACAGGTCGGAGCACATCCTGTGGGAGAGGCCCACCGTGCCGCTGCAGGAGATGGAGCACGAGGAGGCCATGGCCAACGCGAAGGAGGTCATCGAGGAGGCGAACCGGGAGTACGCCGGGATCTTCGGTCGCGGCTACGGCGACGGCCTCCTCGAGACCTACAGGGTGGAGGGGGCCGAGGCGGTCCTCGTCACCATGGCCTCCATGACGGGGACGGCCCGCCAGGTGGTCGACGCCCTGCGGGAGGAGGGGGAGGAAGTCGGCCTCATCAGGCTGAGGAGCTTCAGGCCCTTCCCCGCCGAGGCATTCCAGGAGCTGCAGAGGAGGCACGGCTTCAGGGCGATGGGGGTCTGCGAGCGGGACGTGACCCACGGCTGCAACTATGGCGAGGTGTTCGGGGACCTGAAGGCCGCCCTCTACGAGATGGACGAGCGGCCCAGGCTCGTCAACTTCATCCTCGGCCTCGGCGGCTCCGACATCAGGGTATCCGACCTGACCTTCGCCCTCCGGAGGGCCCTGGAGGCGGGGAGGACCGGAAAGGTGGAGAGGTCGACATGGTTCGGCCACGAGCTGGGCGCGCCGGACGCGAGGATGGCGGTCTTCTGAGGGTGAAGGAGAGGGGGGTTGAAGCCGTGTCAGATAGGGTCACCGTGCCGCCCACGGGGGCATGCCAGGGATGCGCGATGGTCCTGATATCGAGGCACGCCCTCGACGCCCTGGGGAGGAACTCCGTGGTCACCATCCCCGCCTCGTGCGGGGCGTGGTCCGGGGCGCTGCATAGCCGCCGGCCTCAGGGCCGCCGGGCACAGGGACACCAACGTGGTGGTGATAGCCGGCGACGGCGGCACCTACGACATCGGCCTCCAGGCCCTGTCCGCGGCGGCCGAGCGGGGCGAGAGGATCATCTACATCTGCCAGAACAACCAGGCGTACATGAACACGGGCATCCAGCGGAGCGGGGCGACGCCCAGGTGGGCCTGGACGACGACCACGCCGGTGGGATCGGTCACCAAGGGGAAGCTCGACTGGCCCAAGAGCGTCCCCGACATAATGGAGGCCCACCGCGTCCCCCTCGTGGCGACGGCGTCCATCCACAACCTGCGCGACTACAGGCGGAAGGTCGAGCTCGCCCGGAGGCTGACGACGGAGGAGGGGAGGGGCCTCAGCTACATCGAGGTGCTGAACACCTGCCCCACCGGATGGCGGTACCCGCCGGAGAAGATGATCGCGGTGGCCCGGCTGGCCGTCGACACGGGGTTCTGGCCCGTCTACGAGGTCGTCGAGGGCGGGTTCAAGCTGAACATCAAGCCGAAGAGCCTGAAGCCCCTGAGGGGGTTCTACGAGATGCAGGGGCGCTTCAGGCACCTGACGGAGGAGCAGATCGCCGAGTCCGAGAGGATGATCCACGCCAGGTGGCGGAGGCTCCTGGAGAGGGACGAGCGGGGATACTGAGGCCTCCTCTTTAGAGACGCCTCACCTCTTTTCGATAGGCCCTCGGGGCGTTGGATCGGGCTTCGGATCGTCCTAGATGCCCCGTTTGAGCATCAGCTTGAGCACGAGGAAGCGCCCCTCGTAGTTGTAGGCGATGTCTTCCACCTCGAAGCCGCTGGGGAGGTCGTAGCTCCGGTTGAAGGCCTCGTCCAGGGTGCTCCTCAGGTGGATGGCATCGCAGTCAGACTCGATGTATATGCTCCTCATCAGCCCGCCCGGAAGCTCCGTCGTGATGATGTACTCCATGGTGTCGGAGCCCCTTCTCCGCCAGCCCTCCTCCGGCTGGTAGGCCGAGAACCGGTCGCCCAAGCCGCCCCTCCTCTGGATCATGTACCAGGGCAGGAGGGAGGAGAGGATGAAGAGGGCGAAGAACATGATGCCGAAGAGGGCCGCGGCGCCGCCCCCCACCGTGCCGAAGGCGAAGGGGAAGACGATGATGGCCCCCCCGCTCTCCGCGACCTCCGGGGATAAGGCCATGGAGGCGACGATCAGGCCGACGATGATGAGCATTATGCCCATCATCCTAAGGCCCGAGGAGGAGAGGCCCCTCAAGTCGGAAGCTCCCGTCCGCCGAAGGTGCCCTCGCGCCATGGCGTCACCATCCGATGAGGTCGGGGCGCGCCGACGCCACCAGGAAGAGGATGGTGACCACCGCGATGGCCATCCCGACGAGGACCCATCTTCCCCTGCCGCCGAGGGCTATGGGTAAGGGCCCTATGAAGATGACGCCCATGCCCCCGTGCTCAAACCTCTCCCTCCCCTCCCGGGGCCGGAAGCTGAGGAAGAGCATGACGGTGCCGATGGCGGCCATGGAGAGACCGAGGACGAACATGGGCGCGGAGACGGCCATGATAAATCAATTCGAACATAGGCACCATACTTTTCTTAAAGATTTCCCATGGGGGGCCGGCTAGACGCTCCAGAGGGCCGCCTTCCCCATGTACTCGTTGATCTCCCACTCCCTGACGGAGACCGAGTCGACGTCCAATGTGTAAATGGAGTGGAGCCTCGCGTTCCTGATCTCCTCAAGGGTGACCGGCGGGCTCGTGTAGTAGAGGTCGCAGAGCCCCTTGATGGAGGCTATCTCCTCCGGAGCCCTGAACCGGGGCGGCTTCGTAAGGGCCGGCGGGACCTGCACGATGTAGTAGGGCGGGGTTCCGAGGCAGAACTTGTTGGCGTAGCCGCTGTAGCGGGTGATCTTGCTGGCGATGCGGGCCCTGAGGTACGTCTGCGGGTCGAGGGCGTGCTCCGGGGGGACGAACCCCGTCTCCACCTCGACGATTAGGGAGCCGAGGCCCTTGACGGCGTAGAGGTCGCAGGAGACGCCGTCGAGGTTGTGCTCGAGCTCCACCTCGAAGCCTCCCTGGATGAGGTACTTGGCGCAGAGGAGCTCCATGACGGAGTGGTTGATCTTCACGACGTTCCTCTCTTGGAGCCGGAGGAGATCGTCCCTCAGGCGCATCATCTTGGCCCGCTCCTCTTGGTCCAGATCCTCCCTCATCCTCGTCAGGACCGCGTCGACATCCCTCTCAAACTCGCCCAAGCCCCGGGAACGCCCCCATTTCAGCCGCTCGACCCTTCAAACCCTTGAAAGAGCCGCTCCATATATAACATGTTCAGTGGGCAAGATCATAGGCGCGCGGATGCGGGCCATAGCTCCAGCCCTAGCTCGGAGAGGAAGCGGCAGTCATCCACCCCGAAGAGGTGGCTCCCGCAGCGGCAGTCGCTGCACCCGAACCCCTTGACGGGGCGTCCTCTTTTTGAGACGGCCGAGGCGATGGCGCACTCGCTGCGCTCGCTGGAGGCGCGCGCGTAGACGGCCTCGATGCGGACCGACGGCTCCCTGAGCAGGTAGTCTATGTGCCATTGGATGGCCCCGGCGGCTCCTCGGCTCGTGTTCAGGTGGCGGCGGACCCGGGATTCGAGGCCGCTCATGGCCGAGCCGACGTAGATGTATCGGCCCGACGGGAAGACGATGCGTCCAAGGGCCCCCACCTCAACCGCCACCTCCCTGTCGACGCTGATACAGAGGCAGTAGGAGCCCTTGTAGGCCATCCCTTATCGATGGGGCCCAGGGTTAATTAAGGTCTGCCCGCCAAGCTGCATAGCGGCATGGCTATCAGGGCCGTCATCCTCGACTTCGGCGGGACCCTCGCCGACGGCAGCATCGACTGGGAGGAGTACCACAGGGCCGTCCAGGGCCTCCTCGGGGCTCTGGGCTTCGAGGTCTGCATGAACCGTCTGAGGGAGGCCATAGCGGCGGCGCTTGGGCGGCTCGAGGAGTTCCGGGCCAGGGGCGATGAGCTGACCTTCGAGGTGGTCTACGGCCACGCCCTCTCCATGCTCGGCGTGCCCCCGGATGAGGAGACGCTGGCGATGATCCACGACGTCTTCCGCCGCCACTTCAGGACGACGTTCCGCCCCTGCGTCGAGGATGTGCTCAGGAGGCTGTCGGCGCGGTACAAGCTGGCGGTCCTATCGAACGCCATCAGCGACGCCCCGAGGGTCGCCCTGCAGCGGTCCCGGCTGATGGGCCTCCTCGACGCGGTCGTCTGCTCCAGGGACATGGGCGTTCGGAAGCCAGACCCGCGGGCCTTCCTCCACGTCCTCGAGATGCTGGGCGTCGAGGCCGATGAGGCCGTGCATGTCGGCGACAGCGTGGAGGCGGACATGGAGGGCGCGACGGCGGCCGGGATGAGGGCCATCTGGGTGAGAGGGGGAGGCGAATCCGGATGGGCGGGGACCTCGATCGGGAGCATCTGCGAGCTCCCCAAGCTCCTCTCCGAGCTTCAGGACCCCTGAGACCGTCGCGTCCTGTCTTCCCGGCCGGACGGATGGGGAGATGTCGAGCTAACGTATCGCGTTGATGATGGGTTGCGGCCCGAACGGGCAGCGGGAGCCCGTCAGCCCTTCGACCGCCACCTGTACAGGTAGATGGTGTGGGTGCGGTAGTCCTCCTTGAACCGGAGGTTCTTGATGCAGTTCCACTTCTCGATGGAGAAGTCGTGGGTGACGACCCGGGACCCCGGCCTGAGCTCCTCCTCCAGCTTCGGCCTCACCTTCTCATTGGCCCCCGTCGTCAGGTACATCGTCACGACGTCGGCGGGGCTGAGGTCGATCTCGAAGATGTCGCCGTGGATGATCTTCACCTTCCCTCTGAGGTCAAGGGCCTCCGCCTTCGCCCGGGCCTCATTCACCAGGCGGAGGTTGAGGTCGACGCCCACCCCCCGAGCGCCGAAATCCTGGGCCGCCATGATGACGATCCTGCCGTCGCCGCAGCCGAGGTCGTAGAGGGCCTCCCCCGGCTTCAGGTCGGCGTACTCGAGCATCTTCCTCACGACGCTCTCGGGCGATGGCACGAAGGGCGCCAAGGAACTGCTGCTTCCGTACATCCCTAATCACGTCCCCTGAGGCTTTTCTGGTTAATCGCATATTCCCACCGACAACTGTAATAAAAAGGATGCGCATGGGGCCCCGCCATCGACACGATGAAATACCGCGGCGGCGGATCATCAGGCGATGGCGCGGGTATGCGTGCTCGGCTACGACGGCCTAGAGCCCACCCTGGTGGAGTCCCTGGGCCTCCGGGGCCTGCTGCAGCGGGAGCACGGCAGGGTCAGGGTCCCCATCGCCGGGGGCATCGACGACCCCTCGACGCCCATCGTCTGGACGAGCTTCATCACCGGCCAGCCCCCCAGCGTCCACGGCGTCGACATGCCCATGGTCTGGGACAGCCCCGTCGACGGCCTCCGCAGCTTCCTCCGCAAGCACCGGACCCTCCACGGCATCGCAAAGCGGCTCAGGCTCGGATACAGGGTGAGGAAGAGAACGGGCGTTGAGCCCGTTTTCCCCAGCCGGAAGCACATCAGGTGCGACACCATCTTCGACGTCGTCAAGCCCAGCATAGCCATCAGCGTCCCCGTGTACAACGAGGACCTGCACCGGACCTACCCCGTCGGCGAGGTCTTCAAGGCGCGGCAGGACCCCGAGTTCAGGCGGGAGTACGAGGCCAGGGTGAGGAGCATCTTCCAGAAGGAGGTGGAGGAGCTCTTCGCCGCCCTGGACCTAGAGTGGAGGATCCTGATGATCCACCTCCACGTCACCGACCTCCTCGGCCACGTCCACTGGGGGACGGAGAGGCTGGCCCTCCTCTACGAGGAGATGGACCTCCTGACGAGGAAGGTCAAGGAGCGGCTCGGTCCCCGGGACCTCGTCCTCGTCATCTCGGACCACGGCATGGGGCGGCACGGGCACACCGAGCACGGCTTCTACAGCCTGAGCATGGAGCTGGGGCTCAGGGACCCGGAGATCACCGACTTCTTCCCCGTGATCAGAGCCGTCGCAGAGGACGAAAATTAGCGCCTCACCCCATGCGCTCAAGGCATCTCTCAAGCGCACTCTGCCTCCCAAGAGACGAGACCTCGAACCCCTGGACACACCCGTTTTAAGCGGCGGGCACATCTAGGATCGGGGTGCAGATTGCCGGATATTCTCGGCCCGTTAAAGGGATTGGGTGAGGCGCTGGGCCATCATGCGGGCGACGAGATGAGGAGGAGGGTGATGGAGGGGGCTGAGAGGCTGTCCGATTCCTCCAGCCCGGCCGAGATCGCTGAATGGGTCAAGGGCGCGATGGGGAGGATGGACGATCTCCTCGACGAGGACACCCGGATCAGGGTCAGGGAGCAGTGTGGGTATAACTGCGCCCGGATAAACAGGAGGCCGATCGAGGCGGCCGTGAGGAGGCGCATGAAGCACGCGAGCCTGGGGAAGTTCCTCGATGCCGAGGAGGGGAAGCCGCCCAGGGGGACGAGGCTCGAGAGGGAGGGAGACATCCTCTACTTCTGCTACACCCCCGGCTCCTTCAGGCGATCCCTCAGGTGCTACTGCGGCCTGCTCCGGGGCCTGCCGGAGGATCGGACCGTCTCCCTGACGTACTGCCAATGCTCGAAGGGGTTCGTCGAGAGGTACTGGGAGGCGGTCCTGGGGAGGCCCGTGAGGGTGGATCTCCTGCATTCATGCGCGGCCGGGGCCGAGGAGTGCAGGTTCGCCGTCCACCTGTAGCTTCATGCCCGTGGGCGCAATGACACGGAAGGCGATGGGACCCTGATCGCGTGCTCGCGTTTTCGTTCCGTGTAAGGCCCCCGATACTCTTCTATCTCCTCGAGCTTTATCAGAATCTTCTCGAGGTGGTACATCTCCCTGAGGCTGGATTTTTTAATCCCGATAAATTGATCCAGCAACTGATGATAAAACTCGTGATTAAATGTGCCCATAACATCTCTCATTACCACCTCCCTTAGACGAGCGTCACGTTTTATCTGAATTTTTTTGTTGAAGTTAGAAGCTATTGATTCAAACAGATCAACGATCCTTTTCACAGGATTCGAAATTTTTTTCCAATTATATAAAAAAATATAGGTCTCTCCCGTTTGTGATAAATAAAGACCGGAAGTGTGCTTTGTATATAATTTAATCGATCTCAAAACATGGTAGTTTCCACGTTCTCTTTCACTCCGTCTTATGGAGGTGAGGTGCTGAATTGCTTCTTTTTCTTTAATGAAAAATACGTAGTTTGGAGCTATTCCTTTATCAGCCATCAATATTATGTAGGAATTTCTTTGATTAATATCTTCTTATTTTACACGCGTGCGCGCGTGCGGGAATATCGAGATAGCATTGTAAAACGTGTCGCCGAGGCCGAGCGACGGCTCACATGCGCAGGTGCTCGGCCAGCTCCTCGAGGCGGACCGTCCGCTGCTCGGCGGTCTCCATGTTCCTCACGGCGACGCGCCCCTCCCTGAGCTCCCTCTCGCCCACGATGACGGCCCACCTGAACCCCTTCCTGTTGGCGTGGTCGAGCTGCCTGGCGAGGCTCCGGCACATCAGGTCGATGTCGGCCGCGACGCCGGACCTTCGAAGCGTCTGGGCCACCTCTATCGCCCTCCCCCTCACGGCGTCCGAGGCCGCCGCCACGTAGACGCCGGGCCCCAGGCGCAGGTTCTCGAAGGCACCTTTCTTCTCCAGCAGGGGGACGATGCGCTCCACGCCCAGGGATATCCCCGTGGCCGGGGTGGGCTCTCCGCCGAAGAGCTCGATGAGCTCGTCGTACCTGCCGCCGCCGGCGATGCTCCCGTGCTCCTCGAAGCCCTCGGCGTATATCTCGTAGACGGGGCCGGTGTAGTAGTCCAGGCCCCGGGCCAGGCTGAGGTCCACCTCCAGGTAGGCCTCGATGCCGAAGGCCCCGGCGTAGCCGGCTATGGCTGAGAGGGCGTCGCAGCCGGATCGGCCGGCGGGGAGGCCCCCGAGGGTCTCCCTCGCCTCCGCCAGGGCCGCCTCGGGCCTCCCCCGCAGGCTCGTGAGCTCCAGGATCTCCTCGGCCTCCTCCGGGGTCGCTCCGACCCCCGCCAGCTCCTCCTTCACGCCCTCGGGGCCGATCTTGCCGAGCTTGTCCACGGCCCGGAAGACGTCCAGCGACCGCTCCTTGGGCAGCCCCGCGATCTCGACGACCGCCTCGAGGAGGCGCCTGTCGTTCAGCCTGATGAGGAACCCCTCGAACCCCACCCGCCTCAGGCAGTCGACAGCCACGGCGAGGACCTCCGCGTCGGCGATGGGGTCGGCGACGCCGACGACGTCCGCGTCGGCCTGCCAGAACTCCCTGAAGCGGCTCTCGGAGGGGCGCTCGTACCTCCAGACGGGGCCCATGGCGTATCGCTTGAAGGGCATGGTCAGCTCCCGGTGGGCGGAGACGACACGGCAGAGGGAGGCGGTCCACTCGAAGCGGAGGCCGAGCTCCCGGTCCGACTTGTCCCGGAAGTAGTAGATCTGCTCGATGATGTCGTCCCCGCTCTTGACCTTGAGCAGCTCCCAGCTCTCGAAGGCCGGGGTGCCCAGGGGCTCGTAGCCGTAGGCCTCGAAGGCCTCCCGGAACCGGTCGAGGACCCAGTTCCGCCTCGTCATCTCCTCGGGCAGGAAGTCCCGGGTCCCCCTGGCGGGCTGGAACATCTCCGATGCCTCCCCAGAATCCACGCCCCACGGCTATAAAAATGTCTCCGACGGCGCCCGGGCTAGCCCTCGGCCAGGGCGGTCTCCACCCTCTCCACGCCCCTCCCCGGGTTCCTCCGCCTCAGCCTTATGGCCCCGATCTCCCCCGTGCCCCGGACGTGGGTGCCGCCGCAGGGCATCTCGATCCCCCCGCAGCTCCATATGCGTATCCCCGGCCTCCGGGGGTCGAGGCGTATCGCGATCTCGCGATCCTCGGCGATGAGGCGGTTGGCCGCCTCCTCGACCCGCATGAGGGCGTCGGCGGGGAGCCTCCCCTCGTAGGCGTAGTCGGCCCGGTCCTTCTCATCGTCGACGCGGGAGCCGAGGCGGGCGATCTCCCCCAGCTCCCGGTGCAGGAAGTGCTCCATGATGTGGGCCGCCGAGTGGAGCCTCATGATGCGGTGGCGCCGTTCCCAGTCGATCTCGCCCTGCACGGCGTCGCCGGCACCGAAGCCGGGGGGCGCCTCTAGGACGTGAACGACGCGGCCGTCCCTGATCTGGGTGTCTGCGACCCTGACGCCGCCGATGAGGCCGGTGTCCCCCACCTGGCCGCCGCCCTCGGGGTAGAAGGCCGTCCGGTCCAGCGCGACCTCGTTCCCGTCGATGCTCACGACCGTCGCCTCGAACCTCCTCATGTAGGGGTCCTCGTTGTAGAGCTTCTCCGTCTCGGTCATGATCATGCTCCCCCGGCCGCTACCGCAGGGCGCCTCGGAGGAAGGGGTAGAGGTCCTCCACCTGCTCCTGGACGATGGTCTGGTAGTACTGGTAGAGGATGCTGACGCTGAGGAGGGCGCCCATGCCGGAGCCGAAGACGCCGAAGAACTCGGAGACGGCGGCGATCAGCCCCACGAGGAGGCCGCCGATGACGGTGATGGTGGGGATGTACCGGTTGAGGAGGGCCTCGATGGGCCTCCTGCTCCGCCTGAAGCCGGGGACCTGCATCCCCGAGCTGAGCAGCTGGTCGGCCACCCTCTCCGCCCCCAGCCCGCCGATCTCGAGCCAGGTCTTCGAGAAGACGATGCAGATGGCGATGACGATGAGGGCGTAGATGAGGGCCCGCAGGGGCTCCCTCATGACCACGTTGAGGCTGCCGGGGGAGGTGATGTAGTAGACGAGGCCGCCGGTGGGCGCAAGGCCCCGGTCCGTCTGGTTGTACTTCCCCAGCAGGTTGAGCCACATGTTGGCGTTGCCGACGTTCCACCGCTGCCAGATGACCTGGCCCCCCATTTGGATGTTGGCGAAGAGGGCGTAGGCGAGGATGACGGGGATGTTGGAGACGTATAGGAGCTTGATGGGCATCTTCCCCCTGTAGCCCCGGTACATGGAGTGGGAGACGGGGAGCTCCACCCGCATCCCCTCGATGTAGATGACGACGGCGAAGACGAGGACCGTGGTGATGAAGCCGATCATGTCCGGGAATCCCCCGGGCCTGTAGAACCAGCTCAGGGCCGGCTCCCGCTTGACGATGGCCTCGAAGAAGGCGAGGATGGCGCCGTACCTCTTCCCGTCCCCCATGGGTATCAGGCTGAGGGAGTCCCACCAGATCCGCTGGGTGATGCCGGCGACGATGAAGAGGCTGATGCCGCTGCCGATGCCCCACCCCTTCTGCACCAGCTCGTCCAGCATCATGATGATGAATCCCGCCGCCAGGAGCTGGCCGAATAGGAGGATGGCGATGCCGAAGTCGACCCTTCCGAAGGCGCCGCTCACGATGTAGAGGAGGGCCTGGAAGACGACCATGACGAAGGAGAAGACCTTGCTCGCCGTCGTGAACAGGGCCCTGTCATCCGGGTTGGAGAAGTCGACCTCGACGATGCCGGAGCCGGCGAGGAGCTGGATGATGAGGCCGGCGGTCACAATGGGGCCGATGCCCAGCTCCATCAGGGTGCCGTGGTTGGAGGCGAAGATGACCCGCATCGTGAATAGGGCCTCGCTCTCCTGGGTGATGGGTATGCCGTATAGGGGGGTCTCGGCCATGATGAGGTAGGCGATGAGGGCCAGACCGGTCCACATCAGCCTGGAGTTGAAGCTCACCTTCCGCTCGGGGGGCCTCACCTCCGGGATGAACCGGGAGACGGGCTTGAAAAGGTCTAGGAAGGCCCCCATCCACATCACTCGGGCTCTACGATCGCCCCTCCGGCCGCCTCGACCTTCTCAAGGGCCGCAGGCGTGTAGGCGGTGACCCTGAGCCGCAGCGGCATGCCGACCTCCCCCTGGCCGAGGAGCTTGCCGTACCCCATCTTGGCGAGGTCGATCTCCAGGGGCCCGTCCCTGTTCCTGAGCTGGTCGGCCCCGAGGGCCCGGAGGGCGAGGTCCTCAAGCTCGCCGACGTTGATGGTCTCGGGGCTGGGCCTGAGCGCCGAGGGAGGCTTGAACCCTATGCTCCTGTACCTATCCGGCTCGTACTTGACGGTTCGAATCCAGAAGTGCTTCCGGCCTCCGGCCTTGCCCTTGCCGCCCCTGCCGCCGCTCTTCCTGTGCTGGCCCACCCTGCCGTAGCCCATGGTTCGGGAGCCCCGCTGCTTCCTCGTCTTCCTCTCTCTGTGTGGCAAGGCCTCAACCGTCCGTATTGAAGACCGACGTTTTCAATAAGAACCTTTCGAATCACGATAATCCCCCAGGCGGAGACCCCTCCTTGGCTCAATGGGCTTTTACGCCGCCTCACCCTATACGAGCGCGAAGGGGTGAGGGATTTGGAGTGGGCGCGCATGATGAGGGGAGCCAAGACGATACTGGACGACTGCGCCTCCCTGAGGGCGGGGGAGCAGGTCCTCATCGTGACGGACACGGAGCTCCTCGACATCGGCCAGGTCCTCGCCGCCGTGGCCTACGAGCGGGACGCCGAGCCCGTCCTGGTCGTGATCAGGCCCCGGGCGGCGGACGGCCAGGAGCCGCCGGACCCGGTGGCGGAGGCGATGAAGCGGGCGGACGTCGTCCTCGCGCCGGTGAGCAGGTC